>Ga0105046_10001076_pt1 | contig 41058 bp, 41 predicted proteins | sample MAT03_FD_78385 | JGI IMG/M metagenome (GOLD analysis project Ga0105046, IMG submission 78385) | Freshwater microbial communities from Lake Fryxell liftoff mats and glacier meltwater in Antarctica - MAT-03 (megahit assembly) | ecosystem: Environmental > Aquatic > Freshwater > Ice > Liftoff... | reverse complement strand
ATAGAAAAAGTAGCTGCTACCCTTGCTGCTCTACCACCAAAATATCTACAAGTTGTCAATGTAATTGCATCGCCGCCATCACCACCTGTTGCAGTGATAGTTATTGCATTTATTCCTGTGGGAATAATAAAATCACCTTCTACAGATGAGCTGGTAGTAAGAAGGGGTTGTGCTGATAGGAAAGCCGGAAATAATATCATTAATAGCACAGCTCTTAAATTGGCCAAAAACCTGGAAGGCTTTTGTAAACCGGTAATACATTGTTGGTAGATGTTGTAACCCTGTAGCATAACTATTTTAGTTGTTGAAATGATTGGATTTTTTTAATGAAAGCGTTAGTGCAGATACCGGAGCTTGCTGCAACTTCTCCCGAAGAGCTGTCATTCTCAATTCAAAAAATAAGTACACCACTACAATGAGCAGGATAACAATGATGATAAAAAGGGTAAGGTTGGTTTGCCTGTTTGCCATGATCTATTTTTTAAAAAAAAGATACAATGCTAATATAGCATTAAAACAGTGTGGTTTCCTAATAAAACGGAAGACAAAACACTGACTGGCACTGGACAAAAAACGGACAAAAAGAAAAATCGCTCTGCCAGCCGTTGGTCCTTACATCCTACACGTGACCAACACTTACCTATTTCAAAGGCGCCGTGCGGTGAACCGACAGCTATCGGAACCGACAGCAATCACCCCAACTAGAGGTATGAAAATATTTCAGATCCTTTACAACATCTTACACATGAAATGGTACTTATGATTTACTTTTTAAAAAATATGTAATATTTAAATACTTGAGCCGTATTGAAAATTAAATTTTGATTATACCAATATAGATAATTTTTTCCCATTTCTTGCCCCAATTCTTTAGCTGCCACCATTTACGAACGGCTTTCCTTACTTAATGATGATAAGTATAAAATATCATTACGGGCAGCCTTGATTTTTAGTTACATGCAAACGGATAGAGCTGATTTTATTTGTCATCTTGAAATACTCATATTCACCTTAAATGGTAAAGTACTGTCATGCCATGAAAAAACAGATGTACAATTAAGCTGTTTGAAATTTACAGCTCAACAAAGAAAATGTATTTATTGAAAGATAATCTTGCATTATTAGAAAATGTAAGGTGAATAAAACAGATGGAAAATACCAGATTTGGAAACCGGAGCCTTTAAGTATTGAACTACAAATAGAAGTTGTTTTTTGCAAAACTGGGCTATATTCCTGATAATCGGGTTAGATCTGGCCTTTTTAGATATCCTGAAGATTATTACTAGTCATCTTCCGCTTGTTATGAGCATGAAAAAGATTCATTTTAAAGATGAACTCATTTTAAGGGAAATTAATAATAAAACGCATCCTACTGTTGCCACCATTTCTTCCTCAGCGAAAGCGCCAGCAGAACAGGTCGGTAACGACGATCAACAAAAAGTAGTATCTACTGCGACTACTCCGGCACCTTTGGCTGTAATTACCCATAAAGACAAAATGATTACCGATGCCACTGCTGCCTTACAATACATAACCAATCCTACCGGTTTGAAACCACTGAATGCTTTCACAGAAAAAAGTGGAGCGTTGATAGATATACATTAGAATCCATTGCTGCATGGCAATATAAAGCAACGAACCTACAGAGAATTAGCCCAAAATTATTTTTAAATACGCCAAAAAGAAAAAAACAACGAAGCCATTCATACGAGAAATGGGCATTCATTATGATTTTTAAGAAGAAATTTAAATCACATAGAAACACTTTTATCGGCCTACCCCTTGTCTCTTTATAACCAAAGCATCAGAAATATCTGTTGGTTCCAAAAACCGTTTACCAGCAACAAGAATAAATGCACAGTATCCATGCGAATCGACTTGAGGATAGAATTGTAAAAATTACCTATGCGAATTTTTTTAAAAAATTTGTTCTAACTCTTTTAAATGGGTGATAATATAAGTGGGTTTTATGTCGGTACTAGCGTTGATGTGGTTTACAAATATGCAATCCATTCCTGCATTTATAGCTCCCCCAATATCTGCTTGTAAGTTATCGCCCAGCATAATACTTTCACTCAGGGTTGCTCCAGCTTTATCCATTGCGTAATCGAAAATTTCTTTTTTAGGTTTGAGACTATTGCTGGCTTCTGAAGTGATCACATGGGTAAAATACCGGTCCAAACCGCTGTTCCTTAGTTTCGTCCACTGCGTTTTTTCGAAACCGTTGGTAATGAGATGCAGATCGTATTGTTTGTTTTTAAGGTAATCTAAGATCTCGAAAGTATGTGGAAACACCTCTTTTTGGGTGGGAAGGATTTCTAAAAATTTATCACTCAGCGATCTGGCGAGGGGCTCATTGGCGATTTTAAAATCGAGTAAGGTGCGCCACATTCTTTTCCACTTCAGATCATCGGCACTGATAAATCCATTGTGGTACCGTTCCCACAATAGTTGATTGTGGTACAAATATTTCTGATAAAAATCATCAAAAGCTACATTGATTTGTTGGGGCAAATCGAATTCGGCATATAGTTCTGTCAACGATGTTTTGGCATTGCTATCGAAATCCCAAAGGGTATGGTCGAGGTCGAAAAAAAGATGTTTGTATTTTGACATGTTGAGCTGGGTGTTTTGTATTCTTGTACTATAAACCATTACAAAGATAGTTTGTTGTGTGCGTAGGGTAAGTTTGTTGAAACGCTAAAATTGATTTTATTAAATATGTTTACAGAAGGCCGTTGTAAATAGTAGTATTTTTGTACGTTTAAAAGTAAAGTTTATGGTTGTAATTACGGGTGCCAGCAAGGGTATTGGAAAAGCAGTGGCTGTTGCATTTGCTGCGGCAGGAAAAAAAATTTTGATCTGCTCACGCAGTGAGGCCAATTTGTTGGACACGGTGACTGACATCCGAAATGGCTATCCGAATGCCGAAGTAATGAGTTTTGTGGCAGATATGAGCCAACGGCAGCAAGTGGGAGATTTTGGCAACTGGTGCTTGCAGCAGGGCACTCCAACTGTACTAGTAAACAATGCAGGTATCTATATTCCTGGAAGCTTATCAAACGAGGAAGAAGGCAATATGGAATACACCATGAACCTCAACTTTTTTAGTGCTTATCACCTTACACGCCAACTATTGCCTGCAATGAAATCAGCCGGCAAGGGGCATATTTTCAACATCTGCTCCATTGCTTCCCTCCATGCATATGAAGGTGGTGGCAGTTACAGTGTGAGCAAATATGCGCTCAACGGGTTTAGCAAAAACCTTCGCCACGAGCTGAAGTCAACAGGGATAAAAGTAACCGCTGTTTTTCCCGGAGCCGTGTTAACTGATTCCTGGGCGGGCTTCGATAACAGTGAAAAAAGAATTTTGGAAACAACCGACATTTCTTCCATGATCGTGGCTGCCACTCAAGTAAGTGCACAGGCAGTTGTGGAAGAGATTGTCATTCGTCCGCAATTAGGTGATCTGTAAGGTTATTATTAACAGTTTATTGTAGCCTTTTATACCTTACAATGCCAGTAGGCAAAATCTATTTTTTATTTTTGTCTTTGAACGGAACTTGAATGATGCATTTCTATTGTAAACAGTTTATTTTATTCACTTTTATTTTTTGCGTGACTGTTGTAAAGGCACCCGCACAAACAGCATTTAATGCAGTGGTGAGTCCGGAAGTGATTTACAAAAATGAATATGCTACCCTTCGCCTAACAGTCACCAACGGTACCGACATACGCAACATTACGCCGCCTTCTCTAAAAGATGTGGACGTCATCAGTGGTCCCAACCAGGAAACCGGTATGAGTAATGTAAACGGAAATGTAACCCAATATTTTACTTATAACTATATCATTAAACCTACACGTGCCGGTAAGTTTGTTTTTACGGGTGCTACTGCCAACGTCAATGGAATCATTTACAAAGCTGCCGCTACCAATTTGCAGGTAAGAAACACCAACAACAATAATGGGGCTCAAGGTGGGTCTTCCGGCGGCTATGACCCCTTCAATGAACCAGACCAAACCACCGTGTATGGCGACAATATCCTAAAAAAAGGAGAAAACATTGCCGAGAAGATCAGCAAAAACATGCATGTAAAATTGATCACCAGCAAAACCAGTTGTTTTGTAGGCGAACCAATTGTGGCCACTTACAAACTCTACACCAGAATTAGAAGTGAAGGGAAAGTAACCAAAAATCCCTCCTTCAACGGGTTCTCCGTGATCGATCTGCAGCAAGCCGATATTGCAGACTATAGCAAAGAAACTTTGGATGGAAGAGAGTACAATGTTTTCATCATCCGAAAGGCACAACTGTACCCTTTACAATCGGGCCCGGTCGAATTGGAAACCGCGGTGCTGGAAAATAAAGTGGAACTCATTAAAGAAAATGCCGGCAGAAATGTAGACGTTTTTGGCGGCTTTAGAATAGACCCTGCCGATCTGGTGGTCGAAAATGTGAGCATTAGCAGCAAGCCAGTTACCATTAACGTAAAGCCTCTGCCGGAAGCTGGCAAACCCGTCAGTTTTAATGGCGCCGTAGGTAAGTTTAATTTTAAGGCCTTATTGGAAAAAACAACATTCTCTACGGATGAAGCCGGTAAACTGCTGTTGATAATTGAGGGTTCAGGAAACTTGCCCTTGATCACAGCTCCCGATATGGTATGGCCTCAACAAATGGAAGCTTTTGACGCCATTGTAAAAGATGATCTGATGCAGATGGATGTACCCGTAAGCGGGCAAAAAACAATCGAAGTACCCTTTACGGTTACCGCCGCAGGGAGGTACGAGCTGCCTGCCATTAGCTTTAGTTATTTTGATCCCGAAACAGCAACATACAAAACCATTACCAGCAATCCCATCGCTTTTATAGTAAGCCAGGGAACCAATCAACCCAAATACAATGCAGACACCATCATCCAAAAAAAGTCGGCCGGATTTATAAAAAAGATGTTTACGAACCGCGAATGGATCGTAGGCTTTGTAGCATTTCTTTTCATCACCGGGTTGTGGGTATGGTTTAGGATTGATGGTAAAAAACAACCAGAAAAAACAACTGAAAAACTCAAAGAAGTAGAACAGGAATTGACTACGACGATAAAAGAATTGGAAACAACTGTTGTACCAATTTCTTCGGAAATACCACAAAATTATTTGTTACAAACAGCAGCTTGCCTGAGCAGCCACGACTGCGAAGGATTTTACAGTTCGCTAAATCAAGAACTAAAACAATTTTTAGCCACGAAATTTTCTTTACCCATTTACAAGCTGAGCGCCAGAACCGTTAGTGCCGCCATGGATGACGCAGGATACGGTGTACTATTGGCTTTGCAAATGCAGCAGTTGTTACAGGAGATAGACCTTCAATTGTACACGCCTATCAGCCATAGTGATACTAAAAATGACTTGTATAGCAGGGCGCAAGCACTCATACAAAACCTCTGCCTTCAGCAGTCGTAAAATTTATTCCATGAATTTATATCCGACTCCTCTCACAGAATGAAAGTATTGAGGGTTGCGACTGTCGGTTTCAAAATATTTTCTGAAATTGAGAATAAAATTATCGATGGTGCGGGTAGTGGGGTACACATTGTAACCCCAAACTGCTTGCAGAATTTTTTCCCGGGTTACTACTTCATTTTTATTTTCAATGAGCAGTTTTAATAACATCACTTCTTTTTTCGATAAAGGGATATGTTCCCCATTTTTGTTGGAACATTCCAATCCTTTGAAATCTATTTTATTGTTGCCAAACTGGTAAATATCCGGGAGTGGTTGTTTGATGGCCATCTGTTCACTTTTCCGCAACAACTTGTTTACCCTCAGTAATAATTCTTCCAGGTTAAAGGGTTTGGTGAGATAATCATCGGCTCCTTTTTTGAGTCCCAACACCCTATCGGCACTGCTGTTTTTGGCACTCAAAATTAAAATGGGTGTTTCGTTGTTACTGAGCCGAATGGTTTCGCAAACGCTGATGCCATCTAGTTCTGGCAACATCACATCGAGAATAATCAGATCAAAATATTCTTTTTGAAATTGTTGAAGTGCGTCCACACCATCAAAACTACCGGTTACTTCATAACCTTCAAGCTCCAGGTTCAGCTTCAGCGCTTCCTGTAAATTTTCTTCGTCTTCTACCAATAAAATCGAATATTTTTTTTCAGCCATAGTTCTAATTTATTCGGGTGCAGCAATCTGAACCGTGAAGATACTCCCACCTCCGGTATTGTTTTGTATAAAAATATTACCCCCATGATTTTGAATAATTTTTTTGCTGAGGTACAGTCCTAGTCCGGTGCCCTTGGCCCTCTTCGTAGCTTCGTTGCCCACCCGGTAAAATTTATCAAACACCTTCTTTTTTTCTTCGTCTTCGATACCTGATCCATTGTCTTTGATCCGTATTTCTGCAACAGAATCGTTTTGTAAAACTTCAGCCTCAATCAATGAATCTTTGGGAGAATATTTAAGCGCATTGTCTAATAAATTATTGGTCACGATCTGTAACAACAATGCGTCTCCGGTAACATATACTGCTTCGTGTGCGGTGGTTTCGATGTGTCGTTGCGGGAAACGAACATTGAAATCTTCTGCACAAGCTGCCACCAATTCGCCAAGATTCAATTCCTGTTTTTCCATCCTATATCCACCGGCATCTATTTGAGAGGAGATGAGCATGTTGTTGCAAAGTGCGTCTAGCCGGTTGGTTTCCTGGAGGGTATTGTACAACAATCGTTGTTGTTGACCCTCATCCAGCTTCCTTTTTTGCATCGTTTCTAAATTCAGTTTGGCAACAGCGATGGGTGTTTTCAATTCATGGGTGACTGCCATCATGAAATTTTGTTGTTCCAGACTGATCGATAATTGCCGCCTCACTGCTCTGAATACAAAAAGGGCACCCGCTAAAATCACTAAAAAAAAAGTGGCACCTTCTCCAATATACTGACTTACTTTTCGATCCCTTTCGGTTTTGATGACTCTTCGTTGCTCTATTGCCAACGGACCGTTGCCGATAACGCCCGACATTTTTAGGTCAGACATTAATTGGTTCTGTTTGTTCAGTGTAAAAAACCAAAAAATAAGGGCCGCTACAATATAAGCCAGCAACACCCAGTAAATGAGAAATATTCGTTGTATTTTTTTTGGTTTTTTGGTCATGTTGTATTGCCGTCGGGGTATTTAAAAAAGGACTCTTCATTTATAACAATACTGCGCTCCATTAGTTTCGTTTATCCAATCCCCATGATAATTTATTCCTCAATGTTTGCAGAAAATTGTTTTCGTTGAGGCGGATAAGGTTGATGCCAAAATCTTCTTTTCTAACGGCGATTTGTACTTCTTTCGGAACCAATTCCCTTCTGCTGTCTAAACTGCACAAAAAATTATCTGTTCTGCCTTCTACTTCAAAAGATACAATCGTATTATCTGGCACAATGATGGGTCGGATGTTCAGGTTATGAGGCGCAACAGGTGTGATCACAAAACTTGCGCTGTCTGGAAATACCACTGGTCCATTGCAACTGAGCGAATAACCTGTAGATCCGGTAGGGGTTGACACGATCAATCCATCTGCCCAGTAGGTATTTAAAAATTCACCATTCAGATAAGTATGTATTTTAATCATGGAGGATGTATCGCTTTTATGCAATGTAAATTCATTCAAAGCATAGGGCACATCGCCAAACAAAGGCAGGTTGGCGTCCATGTGCAAGAGGGTTCGTTTATCTAATGCATATTTTCTTTCTACCAATGCTTCTATCGCCGTGCTAATTTCTTCTTTACCAATATTCGCTAAAAATCCGAGTCGGCCGTAATTGATGCCCAACACCGGAATGCCGCTATCTTTCACAAGTGTAACCGTGTCCAGCAAAGTACCATCTCCGCCCAAGCTGATCAGGCAATCGATGCTGCTGTCCATGTCTTCGCTGCAATTAAAAGTAGAGTAGTTACCGCTCAAATCAACTGCTGAGTAAAACTGGTTAAAAAAGTCTTGAAAAAAAACGGGCTCAGCACCGTGCTTTATCAGCTCTTTAACAAGTAGTGCTATATCTTTTAATTGATCATTTTCAATACCGCGACTGTAGATAGCTATTCTCATGTATGATGTGTAAAGGAATTTAAAACCCCCCTTTAGCACGTAAAAATAACCCCTTTTCGCCTAATTGGTTGAAACTGTATTCCAGGCTCATATTTACATCATACAGTGAAAGAATGTCTATTCCAAATCCTCCACTGTAGAGCATTCTGTTGTTGAGACGGGTATCAAAAGCAGGCTTGAGGTGGCTGTAACCCAGGTCGCCGTATGTTTTTGCAAAAATGTTGAAAGGAATTTTGTCTAGTATGTTGTTTTTGAAAGGAATTGGAATATTAAAAGACCAGATTTTTTTCTTTAATGTGTACTGGGCCAATGCACTAGCCACGCCGTCGATTACATAATTTTCGAGCCCCCTGAGGTAAAATTGACCGTACCCCAAAGCCTGTTGGTTGATGAAAGACTGTTCAAAAGGTAGTTTGATGCGGAAGTGACCGCCAAAAACACTGTACCAGTTTTTTTGATGCGTCCAAAATTTTTGGTAGTCACCGTCAACCGACAACATATTTACTCCTCCATCAATTCCCCAACCTCTTTTGGTAAACAACAAGGAATGTATTTTTCCTTTCAAAGGATAATTGATGTTATTGGTGTTAATGTATTGGAAACGGAAGGTGACCACTGGAAATCCAGCGTAACTTTTATTGTTGTTGAAATAATTCAAATTATAAAAACTTGTTACACTATCCGCAACATCCATGTATTGGTACCCGATACCGAATTGGCGGGTTCTGTAAAAACCATTTCTTCTGATATAGGTGCCGTTCATGTAAAACTGATTGCGCACAAATCCATCTATTGAATACCGAAGTGGCTTATTATCGGCATCGGTTTTATAAATAATTTCTCTGTTTTGGGTAAATCCAGCGGCAACTGAAAAGCCTTCTGTTAATGCACGATTGCTGACAGGGGCATTGTAGACAAAAGAAAAGTTGCGGGCAAACCCATTGAGCAGGTATATTTTTAGCTGATCTCTCCGGCCGGTAAGATTGTAATGAACGAATTTAGCCCCGTAGGTAACCCGCTCTAGGTCTGCATTGAAAGTATTGAGCCACTCATTCAAATTCCTGTCTACCAGTTGAAACTGCGGGGTAGGATAGATGTACCATTTTTCTTTAACCGTCACCAGCACCCGAATATCTGTGCCAGTAATAAAATAGGGTGTCAGAATGACTTCTGTAAACAAAGCAGTATTGTAAATGAGTTCCTGTGAGAGTTGGAGTTTTTTAAAAATTTGGGCTGCGATGATAGTATCTCCTTTTTTGAAACGCATTTCTCTTTCGATGATGTAGCGTTTTGTTTTTTTATTGCCAGTGATCTCAATGGATGCGATCTGTAGTTTGGCGTTAGAGTCTATTGCTACATGAGCTTTCAGTTGTTCATAAAAACCTGGGGGTTCTGTTTGTGCAAATCCATGTATGGAAAAAAAGAGAATTAAAAAGAACATAAGAATTACTTGCTTGTTCACGTGCCTTTTCTTACGGTGTCCCATAAACGAAGTGGTCGAAGGAAGCAGGGTAACATTCATCGGCGGGCATATGTTTATATATCCAGGTAATTCATGAGATGCCTGTAATTGCTGTGAATTTCGTTTTCGAAATTTTCATCTCCAAAATAATAGATCACATCGTATTCATACCTTTCAAAAGTAGCTACTACCGCTGCAATTTCTCTTTTGTTGAGGTGGAGAGTTACCGTCAGCATTCCGGTGATGGCATCGATATGGGAATTGAGGTGCAGGACAGTGCAGTCGTTGCTTTCCACTATTCTGCTTATTTCTGAAATAGCGAATTGCGACCTTTCCATTTCCAACACTACAATTCCGCCGATCTCGTTGGCACCGGCAAAATTACCAAGGGTTTTTAGTAAGTCGATCGTAGGAATAACCCCTAACAGTTCACCGGTTTCGTTGATCACCGGTACGATATTGGTATCATATTGAATGCTGGCGTTTACCGCATTGAGAAAATGTACATTGTCTTTTACAGAAGCCTGTATAAAATGTTCCTGTAATACTTCAACGGCAAGTCTGTCATCTTCTGCATCCAGAAGATCCTCTTCGCTTAGTAAGCCCAGGTATATGTCGTCTGCCACAACAGGCAAGTGAGTTACTCTAAAATCATTTACAAGCTGCACAGCTTTTATGATACTGTCTTGCAGTTGTAACCTTGGAATATTATTGTTAATTAGATCTACTGTAAGCATAAGTGAAAATTTATATCAATGCAAAATAGAATGCTTGAACAGAAGCATTCATGTAAGTAGACCACAAAAATGCTTAAACTGTTGCAGCGGGTGATTTTAATTTTGCCAAAAAACCATCCAGGATTTTATTAAACTCCTCGGGTACTTCCATCATGGGGGCATGTCCGCATTTATCTATAAAGTGTAATTCGCTGTCGGGGATCAATTTATTGAATTCTTTTCCCACGAAAGGGGGTGTAATAGTATCGTTGTTTCCCCAGATAAGGCAAGTGGGTTGCTGTACATTTTTGAGTTCATCGCCTAGGTTGTTGCGAATGGCACTTTTAGCCAAGGCAATGATTTTGATCACTTTTAACCGGTTGTTGGTAATTTCAAACACTTCATTCACCAAATCATCTGTTGCCAGAGTAGGATCGTAAAAGGTGAGGGATGTTTTGTTTCTGATGTATTCTTTATCGCCCCTTTTTGGATAAGTATCACCCATTCCATTTTCGAACAAACCAGAACTACCGGTTAGAATGAGCGACTTTACGTTTTCGGGGTGCTTCAAAATGTGAGAGAGGGCTACATGACCGCCGAGCGAATTACCCATTAAATGGATGTTGTTGTAATTGCGATGTTCAACGAATTTGTGCACATACTTTTGAAGTCCGCTCACCGAAGTGTGCAATAGATCCATCTCTAACAGCGGAAGCATGGGAACCACAACGGTATAATTTTGTTTAAAATGCTCTATGAGGAACCTGAAATTGCTGAGCGCACCAAATAACCCATGTAAAAGCATCAGGGGTTCTCCCTGACCTTCTTCAATAAACTTAAATTTGCCGTCTTGTTTTATTTCGTAGGTCATCTGTTAGTTCTATGTAAATCCGTTTGCAATCTATTGCTAAAATAATTGATTTATGTTAAAAATCAACAAATCGGTCAAAGATACCAAACCTGATAGTTAATGAGCGAAGTATTTAAGGCTGTTATTAGGCGATTTTTTAAATATTGAACGACCTGAATGTTTATGTTAACACAGCGGAAACCATTTTCTCTGATATCTTTTTTACCCGTTAATTTATAACACCGTTTGGAAGAGCGGTAGCGGGTGTAATTGTTTCAGGAGCCAATGTACCAAAAAATTGCTCCAACTGGCCAAACACATCTTTGAATAGGGGAATCACTTTGCCAATATTATTAATAACGGCCGGCGCTAAAGGTTGAATATAAGGGTACGCAAAAGAAGCTTTTACCGTGTCTGAAGAGAGGATGTGCAGTTGAACAGCGTAGAATAAAAATACACTTATGAAAATGCTGTACAACAAAGCATACAATAAAATGCCAGCAATACGATTCACCCAGCCCAACATCACCAGCTCGATTGATTTCTGTATCAGTTTGGCGCCTACATTCACCAGAATCACTACCCCAATAAACACCAGTAAAAATGAAACAGCCGGCAACCATTTTCCCGCATTAGGTAAATGTTCAGATAAATAACCGGCCACGTATGCTGATAATTTGATGGCCGCGGCCAATCCTGCAATAAAGCCTGCCATAGAAAAAAGCGCTACAATAAACCCTTTACTATAGCCTTTTACAATGGCTAACAATATACACAGCAAAAAGAGGATGTCAATGATCATAATTGGTTCTTAGCCCAAGAGTTCTTTTACCAATGCACTGATGGTTTTGCCATCGGCTTTCCCCGCCAATTGTTTGCTGGCCACACCCATTACCTTGCCCATGTCTGCGGCGCTGCTGGCACCAGTGTCGGCGATGATAGCTGTTACGGCCGTTTTGATTTCTTCGAGGGATAATTGTTTGGGCAAAAACCTTTCGATCACTTCCATTTCTTCTTTTTCTTTATCGGCCAAATCAGTTCTTCCTTGTTGTGTAAATATTTCAAAAGAGTCTTTGCGCTGCTTCATCATTTTTTGCAAAAACTTCTGCTCTGTGGTTTCATCAATCACACCTTTAGCGCCCGGGTCGGTTTTTGCTTTGATGATCTCTGCCTTGATGGCGCGTAAACTTCTCAATACCGGTTCGTTCTTAGCTTTCATGGCATCTTTCATTTCCGCCATCACTTGTACTTCTAATGTCATAATCTTTATTTTAAAGAGTTAAAAATAGAACGCTTTCTTCATGTTTATTTCAACAAGAAAGTTCCTTCTGTCTGCTACAATGCTTAGTAGTTGCTATCCGCCCTGCTCTTTCAGTTGTATCTCCCTGAATTTTTCAAAAAATTGTTTGGCAAAAACTTTCATTTCATCGCTTAGGTCTTGCTGATTAGTTGAACGGTGAAAAGAGTCGGCCATGCCCATCAACATCTGATAATAAAAATCTCCCATTTCATCTATCATCATGTCTTTGGTCCAAAGGTCTATTCTCAATGCAGTTTTGTCTGTACCATCCCAAAATGCGACGCTCATGGCCTTGGCCTTTTGTGCCATGTCGGCACTGCTATCAGTTGCTTGCCAGTTGATCTGCTCCGGGATCTTATTTGGATCCAGCAATACGTCTATTTTAATAGTAGATTGTTTCATGTATTCGTAAAATTTAGTGTGCAAAGGTAAAAAGGAATGCGGGTTAATTGTTTATTACGCTTGAAATTGTTTCTGCCAGCAACAGGCTCTTGGTTTCATTGTTATTCCATTTTGCCCATTCAACACCCGCTTGTAGATATCCATTTTTAACATCCTCATTTTTATAAAGTTGCATCATGGCATCCGCCAGTGCTTGTTGTCCTTCTTCAACATAAACAGCAGCTTCGCCTAATAATTGATTGTTCTGCTCTTTGTTTGGTACAATAGGCACAGCACCCGCCTTGATGCAATGCATAGGACCCAGATCACTCAATACATCTGGCTGTAAAAAAATGCCGGCAAATGCACCCCCGGCTATAGCTGCTTCTATGGCCATATCTCCCCCGCTGTGAAGATGTACGTCCTTTCTGTATTTATACAAATGAAAATCTTTCACGGGCTCTTCCTTTATTGATTGCAATACCACTAGTTGTAAACTCGATTTCATTCTTTTTTTAAACAACGAAAATGCTTTTAGCAAAAGCAGCATGTAGGGGTGGGTATCGCTGTTGTGGTAGCAATAAAAATATTCAATATCGTTGCTGTATAAATTTAATACGCTGTCTCTTTGTTCCCACAACATGGGCACAAAGGCGGGTTGTAGCAAAGGAGCTATTACGCTCACTTTTTGCCTTGCTTCGGGATAGGCCTTATTTATTTGTAAGGCTACCCATTCGCTAACGGCAATGATACTATTCGATAGTTGGATAAATTTCAGGAAGTTTTTTTTCTGATATTTTTGATAGATGGCTTTGGGGGCATTTTTATCGTCATTAAAAAAACTGTTCCGAATAGCCAAAATTTGAGGCACCGTGGTTCTGCTGCTACAAATGGCGTATTCTGAGATAAAAATAGCAGCCTTTTCTTTTTTAAGCAGTACTGGCAACTTAAATTGATACCAGAAATGCAACAGTAAACTGTTTTTAAAAGATGGCCTGACAGGAATACTTTTGCAATTGCTTAGCAATGAGGAAGGTAAAATCATTTTACTACTGTGGAAAATCAAAAACTGGTGTTGGGGTTCTTTGGAGGAAAGCCATTGGATATGCTGCCACAAAAAAGAAGTGGGCAATGCGTCAGCGTCGATGTGCACAGCGATGTTCATACTGCAAAAGTAACCAGAGATCACCGCTTATAGTTGGTTATTTAAGCAATTTCATCTTCACCGTCTCAATTCGAGTGCCACTCACGTTGAGAATATCGAATTGATAGCTGCCTACAATGATGCGGTCTTTTTGCTGTGGAATAGATTCATTGTTCTGGATGATAAATCCTGAAAGTGTTTCCGCATTTTCATCATCGGGAAATTCTAGTCCGTATTTTTCTGTGATGAAATCAAGCTCCAATCTTCCACTAAATAAATATTCGTTGTTGGCCAGTTGTTTGTTCACCAGTTCATCTACTTCATCGTATTCGTCCTGTATCTCACCAAAAAGTTCTTCTAATAAATCTTCCATGGTAACAATACCAGCAGTGCCGCCAAATTCGTCTATCACCCAGGCAATTGTTTTTCTTTCTTTTGTAAATTTATCCATCAAACCCGTTACATTCATGCTTTCTGGAACGGTGGGTATGGGTAATAAAATATCACTGACAGATGCAGGATTTTTAAACAAATCGAGTTGGTGAATGTAACCCGTAATATTATCGATATCATTTTCATACACCACCAACTTGCTCAGTCTTGTTTCAACAAATTTGTCGGTCACCTCTTTGATGCTGCTATTATGTGCAATGCTGATGATTTCTTTGCGGGGTACCAGGCATTCCCGGAGTTTGGTTTCGCTGATAGACAACGCATTTTCAAAAAGTTCTTTGTTGATCTCTGAATTATCGTCTTCATTAAAGTTTTTGTTTTGTTGTATAAAATGTTCTAGGTCAATTTTACTGAACATCTCTTTTTTATCAGATAGTTTTACATTGAAAACGTATCGCAGTATCCACTCAGAAAAATGGATGAATGAGGTGGAAATACCAGCAAACAACCAAGAGAAAAATCTGGCAAAATAACTGATTACCGGATTCTGTAAAGCCACATTGCTTCTAGCCTGAAAAAATGCTCTGCTGAATATTATGAGCAACAAAATAATGAAAGTAGAAAGGGATATTTCTATCAACAATCCCAGGTAATCAACGCTGATACCAGTTGTTTCTGATGTATTGGATGGCCTGACATTTAAAATTTTTTTGAACCACTGCCACACTGGCCCTAGCATTTCGCCTACCAATAAGCCATAAATGACCAGAACAGTATTGATAGCCACCAATATGGTACCAATAAACCTGGTAGGGTGTTCTGAAAAATCACCCCAGGTTTTACCGCTGTAGGTTCCTTGCTTTTTGCTGAGTTCGATAGAAAGTTTGTTGGCTGAAATAAATGCCACTTCAATGCCTGCAAAAAAACAGATCAGTAGAACCGATAGCACGAATATTGAAAGCAGTATGCTGTATTCCATATATTAAAAATAAGAAATTAAGCTCAATCGTTTTTGATACTTTGTACAGAAGCAGCCTGGAGAAAATCTTGTACCAGGTTTTCGGCGTCTGCACAAGCCCTTTCTAGGTCATCGTTGATGATCACTTCGTCAAAATGGATTTTAAACGAAATTTCGTAAGACGCTTTGTTTACCCGAGCTGCGAGGGTTTCTGCTGTTTCTGTTCCCCGGCTCATCAATCTTTTTTTCAGTTCATCCACAGTAGGGGGTTCAATAAAAATACTTAAGGTATTGATGGGGTATTGTTTTTGCACGTGAATAGCGCCTTTTACATCAATATCGAGCACAGGCACTTGCCCATTGCTCCAAATTCTTTCCAGTTCAGATTTCAGCGTACCATAATACTTTCCTTCGTACACCATTTCCCATTCAGCAAAGGCCTTCTCTTTTATTTTTTCCTGAAAAATTGCTTCATCCAAGAAGTAATAATCAACACCATCTCTTTCATTCGGCCTGGGCGTACGCGTGGCAGCCGAAATAGAAAATGCCAATTGCGGAAAACGCTGCATCAGGTTTCTGGTGATAGAAGTTTTACCTGCACCCGAAGGTGCTGTAATGATGAGGATTTTATGGTAAACTGAGCTCATGAGCAAAGAAAAGTAAAATTTACCATTTCCCGTTGTATGCATTCATTTTTAAACAGCCAATTACTTTACAAAATACCACCGAACACGCTTTTGATCAAAGCCTTTTAATATCTGCCCCCAGGTCTCTCAATCTTTCATCAATGTTTTGATACCCACGATCGATCTGTTCTATATTTTGAATAGTACTTTTTCCGGTGGCACTCAGGGCCGCAATTAGCAGGGCTACACCTGCCCTTATGTCTGGACTGCTCATGGTGATACCCCTGAGTTGTGTTGCTCTTTCTAAACCGATCACTACGGCACGGTGCGGATCGCAGAGGATAATTTGAGCACCCATTTCTATTAATTTATCTACAAAAAACAAACGGCTTTCAAACATTTTCTGGTGAATGAGCACGCTTCCCCTGGCTTGAATGGCGGTTACTAAAACGATGCTCAGTAAATCGGGCGTGAAACCCGGCCATGGATGATCGGAAATCGTGAGTATGCCACCATCCATATATTTCTTTATTTCGTACGAATCTTGTGCGGGCACCTGAATATCATCTCCAACGATGTTGAGTGTAATACCCAATTGTCTGAATTTGTCTGGAATAACCCCCAGTGAAGCAACGCCTGCACCTTTGATGGTAATATCGCCACGGGTCATGGCGGCCAGTCCAATAAAACTACCCACTTCAATCATATCGGCCAGCATGGTATGGGTGGTACCCATCATTTTTTCTACGCCGTGTACAACAAGTAGGTTGCTTCCGATGCCTTCAATACGAGCGCCCATCCTGTTCAGCATATTGCAAAGCTGCTGCAGGTAAGGTTCGCAAGCCGCGTTGTAAATAGTGGTGGTGCCTTCTGCCATCACGGCCGCCATCAGTATGTTAGCCGTTCCTGTTACGCTAGGCTCATCCAGCAACATAGTAGTTCCTTTTAGCGCCGGCGCTTCCAAAGCAAAAAAACTACTATCACTATTGTATTGATAAGAGGCGCCCAGTTTCTCGAAGCCAATGATATGGGTATCCAAACGGCGACGTCCGATTTTGTCGCCGCCAGGTTTGGGCAAATAGGCTTTTTTAAACCTCGATAACAGCGGCCCAGCCAGCATCACAGAACCTCGCAGGCGCGAACTTTTTTTGTGGTAATCGGCGCTTTGCAAATAATCTACGTTCACATCGTCGGCACAAAACACACAACTGTTGCGGCTGGTGCGGCTCACTTTCACATTCATTTCTGCCAGTAACTCAATGAGTAAATTTACGTCAATAATATCTGGAATGTTTTGAATCGTTACTTCTTCTGAAGTCAATAATACAGCACTGATGATTTGCAAGGCCTCATTTTTAGCGCCCTGTGGGGTGATGGTTCCATGGAGGGCATTGCCGCCCCTTACTTCAAATATGCTCATATCTATGGTTGTTATATCCTGAATTATATTTGGAATTCTATGTTCAAAGGTTGAAAGTAATGGATTGTTTTGAAATGTGGGAGCTGTTGTAGAACCAGCCAGCATGGGGCAACAAAAAACCCTGAATTTTTCAGGGTTTTTTGGTTATCTGTTGTTGAGTGATCAATATCTTTTTTTAAAATTTCTGTTGTTGCTGTTCCGGTTGTCTCTGCCGGGGCCTGGCTGGTTTCGGTTATTAGTGTTATTGTTATTGTTGTTATTGTTATTGTTGTTGCTATTGTTGTTGTTATTGTTTCTATTGTCTCTACCGCCACCTTGTTGGCCGCTGCCGCTTCTGTTGTCTCGGCTACCAAAGTTTTTTCTGAACTGGTTTCTTCCACCAGTATTGCTTGCGTAGTCATCTCTATCCCGCATATTATCGGTGCGGTGTTTTACGAATGGGCGGTTGTTAAATTCCAGTTCCCCTTTGGTGATGGTGCTCAGTTCTTGCTGTATGGTATCATCGTGTACCAATTCCTTGTGCCAGTTGCTGTAGGTGAGCTTCATGTAGTAGGCTATGGCGTTGGCAAACCCTTGTTTTTTCTCGGGGTTTTCTTCGCTCAATGCTTTGTTGATGACTACCTCTATATTTTTTCCTAAATGGTTGTATTTAGGATATTTTTTAGGATAGCTCAACTTGTCTGGCTTGGCTTTCAGGGTTTCTCTGGTGGGAATGGGGTATGGGCTCTCTACATCCAGCTTAAAATCGCTGATCAAAAATAAATGATCCCATAATTTATGCCTGAAATCCTCCACGTTTTTTAAATGAGGATTGAGTGTACCCATTAGTTCTATTACCGCAAAAGCATTGCGCTGGCGGTCTTCTTTGTTTTCAATACTCAACAAGTATTCAACCATTTTTTGAATATGGCGGCCATATTCTTTCATGATCAAATGATTGCGGGTAGTATTGTACTCCATGTTCTCTACGTTCATCATATCAGCAAATGTAAGTGATAATAAGGGCCCAAACAAGATTTTAGTGCCAATTATAGCGTGTTAGGGGCCTTGAGTTTATTGTTCAGCAGGTATTTTTTGCCAAGAAAATAAGCAATAATTGCCCCAATAGCATCTGCAACAGCATCATACAGATCAAAACTTCTTCCAGGTACCCAAAAATATTGGATACATTCAGTACAAAATCCCCAAACACAAACGGCGAGGGTAATTTTTAAAAATCGTTGTTGCAAAGTTGGCCTCGTCAGATTTTTTTGCATCAACGGCAGCATAAAAAAGAAAGCGACCATACCAAAAAACAAGATATGGAGCCATTTGTCGAGCTTGATCAATTCCGTCCAATCGCCCAGATCTGGCAGGTCTTTTCCCGGCGTGCACAACAAAACCAATAGCAGCAACGTCCACAAAACTGCCGGAACATACGTTTTAAAAAAGGAAACGATCCATTTTTTCATGGGTCAACGACTATTAATAAAAAGAGCATAGAAAATACCTATGCTCTTTTGGTTATGTGTTTCAATCAAACAATTAGTTTACCAATGCTTCGTAAGCAGCAGCATCCATCAAGGCTTCCACATCGGCAATATTGTCGACCGACATTTTTACCATCCAGCCTTCCCCATAGGGATCGCTGTTAACCAATTCTGGGCTGCCTTCTAATGCAGGGTTCACTTCAGTTACCGTTCCCGCAACAGGCAGAAACAAATCACTCACCGTTTTCACAGCTTCTACTGTTCCAAATACTTCTTCAGCGCCCAATGCTTTTCCTTTGCTGTTAACATCTACATATACAATGTCTCCCAGCTCGCCCTGGGCAAATTGGGTAATGCCAATGGTGGCAATATTGCCTTCCAGAGAAATCCATTCGTGGTCTTTTGTGTACTTTAAGTTTGCAGGAAAACTCATATTGTTTTGTTTAATTTGATGGTAAAATGTTGCACCCGCAAGGTATTAATAAAACTTACACAATACCTATTCTGTTGGTTGGAATATTTTTGCTAAAATTTACAGAAACGGATCAACTTTGTTTTACCTCGAAGTTTATTTCAGGATCTCTATTCGCATTCTCACATCGCCCAACGGTCTGTTATTGCCATCTCTGGCCACATTTACAATTTTGCCAATTACTTCCAACCCACTGATCACTTCTCCAAAAACCGTGTAACCCATGTCTAACTGTGGAGTGCCTCCAAATGTGGTGTACGCTGCCCTTTGTTCGGGTGTGTATTTAAAGCCATTGCGCTGTTCAAACTGGTTAAGCTGTTCTTCCGTTTGCACTTTACCTTCTACGAGGTAAAACTGACAGGCACTGCTCGCTTTTTCGGGATTGCCATCTCTGGCAGCGGCCAACACGCCTTTTTTATGAATCAAACCTGGTTTAAATTCTGCCGGAATTCTAGTCATGTCTCCACCACCATTACCCAAACCAGCACCAGGCATTGCATATTTACTGCTGGGGTCTCCACCCTGAATCATGAATTGTGGAATCACCCGGTGAAAAAGAAGGCTGTCGTAAAAGCCTTGTTGTAACAGCTTTACAAAATTATCTCTGTGCAAGGGAGTTGAATCGGACAACTGTACCACAATATTCCCCGAATCGGTAACAATTTTTATTTTAACCGGTCTAACGGGTGTGGTGGCTTTACGATTAGCAGCCTGTGTGGGAACACCTGGTCCGCTGATGCGGGGATTGGCCCCGCCAGGCTTTGGATTTTTTTGACAAAACCCCATCTGGCAACTACCCACCGCTAACAATAAGCAAACGGAAAATTTAGAAAAAATACTCATGCTATTTTTTATTTTTGATTAACTACAAAATGCTTCAAATTATTGTACCAAAAATAACGCGAATTATATATTGCTCTATCGAAACTTGTGATTTTTAACGAAAGGTGGCCAGCCTGACCACTTTTGCTGGTTGTAAAAACTATGCATCAAGGAACCCAAGGTTGACGAAATACAGTAACACATGGTCTTTCAGAAAATTTTCCTGCTCGTAGGTTTCCAATTCCGGCAAAGCTTTTATTTGCGAAAAATGAGGCCAACCTTCATCGTCATGACCATCCAACAAATAATAACTACTTGCCGATAAAATGCTGCATATTGCGATGTGCATCAGGTCTTGCTTTTGTTCTTTCGAAAACTCCTGCGGCCCCTGCCCCAATTCTTGTATCCCTATGAGCAGGAGTACGCCGTTCATATCTGGTTTGATACCATATCGTTCTTTTAATTTGATGCGCAATTTGAGCCAGCGCACCTGTAAATCTTCCGCTGCATGTAACATGCTGCAAAGGTAATGCCTCCAAATGAATTCAGTTTAAAATCCTGCCAGCACTTAATAGGAGCTTCTACCATTTATTAAATGGAACCTTATCTTTGCGGCATCCATTTTTTAAATTAAGTAATTATACATGTTACAGATCAGCTATATCAGACAAAATGCGGAGTTGGTAAAGGAAAAATTAGGCTTGAAAAATTTTGCTTCAATAGGCTTGGTGGATGAGCTGATTGGTTTAGACGAAGAATTGCGTAAACAAAAAACACTGGCCGAAACTTTACAGGCACAACAAAATGCGGCGTCTAAAGAAATAGGGTTGCTGATGTTGAAAGGAGACAAAGAAGCCGCGGAAATAAAAAAGCAGGAAGTCACTTCTTCAAAAGAAGCACTGGCAACAGCCAAAGCCAAATTGGAAGAAATGGAGATTATCTTAACTTCCAAATTACTGAGTTTACCTAATTTGCCTCATTCCTCCGTACCAAAAGGTAAAACGCCGGATCACAATGAAGTGGTGAATGAAGGTGGAATTATTCCCGAATTGTATGTGGATGCCAAACCACATTGGGATTTGATAAAAGAATACGACCTCATCGATTTTGAAACGGGTGCCCGCATAACGGGTACCGGCTTCCCTGTTTACAAAGGCAAGGGTGCCAAATTGCAACGGACGTTGATCCAATATTTTTTAGACTACAACACCTCTGCCGGCTACACAGAATATGCACCACCATTGTTGGTGAACGAAGCTACTGCCTATGGAACCGGTCAATTGCCCGATAAAGAAGGGCAGATGTACCACATCACTGCTGATGGATTTTACCTGATCCCCACAGCCGAAGTTCCGGTGACCAATATTTATGCAGATCAGTTGTTGAAAGAAAACGAACTGCCTATTAAAATGACGGCTTACACCCCATGTTTTAGAAGAGAAGCTGGAAGTTTTGGTGCCGATGTGCGTGGGCTAAATCGATTGCACCAGTTTGATAAAGTGGAAGTGGTGCAATTGGTGCACCCCGCAGTGAGTTATGGTGTGTTGGAAGAAATGGTGAACCATGTAGAACGCCTTTTACAATTCCTCGAACTTCCTTATCGAATTCTTCGTTTATGCGGTGGCGATATGAGTTTTACGGCTGCACTTACTTACGATTTTGAAGTGTATAGCGCCGCCCAGCAAAAATGGCTGGAAGTAAGTTCTGTGAGCAACTTCGAAACTTTTCAAACCAACCGAATGAAAATTCGTTACAAAGATGGGGAAGGCAAATCTCAATTGTTACATTCACTAAACGGTTCTTCGCTGGCATTGCCCCGCATTGTGGCAGCACTATTGGAAAATAATCAAAAAGAAGATGGCATTCACCTGCCGAAAGCCCTTCATTCCTATTTTGGAGCCGCTAAAATTGAAAGACCATAGCGATGTTGATGAACGTATAAGATGGATTTACATTTGTTCAGCTGCACAAAATTGATTGCGCCCAAGGACATCCTTTTCGGTGTGGTTGAAAAGCAGTTGCCTAAGAATTATTTTTTACTTTTTTTATAGAAGTGCTGTTTTTTGAATTCACTCGCGAAATAGTACCAATATTGTTTTTTTTATTGCCGCTTCCATGGCAACCTCTTTGTAATGCAATTTTAGAAGCAGAAAAAAACCGGGTATCTGTTATAATTTTGAAAAGCATTAAACGTTTGCATTTGTAAATGGTCTATAAAAATGCGAAGCAATAATTTTACTGTATGATACTATCCAACCGACTAAAAAATCAACATCTTTTGTGGCGGGCAGCATTTGGGCCTATGGCTGAAAATGCGGCGGGTTTAGACGATCTTTCTCAAAAAAAATTGTGGGAGCTGTTGGTCAAAACATCTTTAAAGGCACCTGAAAAAATGGTAGTGGCCCAAAATCTTGCCGACGGTTTGGTGAAAGGGGTGCAAGATCTTTCTATGCAAAATGAATTATCGAAAGCGGAAGCCGGTAGAAAAAGAAGACAACAGTCAAGAGAGGAACTTAAAAATTTAAACATCTTGTGGCTCGATGAAATGATCAACAGTGAAGCGCAACTGCGCGAAAAGATGAGTTTGTTCTGGCATGGTCACTTTGCATGCAGGGTAGTGAATGGCTATTTTCAACAAGAATTACTGCATGTGATCAGAACGAATGCATTGGGTAATTTCGGCGATCTTTTAAAAGCGGTGAGCAAATCACCTTCGATGCTGCAGTTTCTGAATAATCAACAAAACAGAAAAGGAAGCCCCAACGAAAATTTTGCCCGGGAAGTGATGGAATTGTTTACCATGGGCAGGGGCAATTATACAGAAAATGATGTGAAAGAAGCTGCCAGAGCCTTTACGGGCTGGGGTTTTAACCTTCAAGGCGATTTTATATTTCGTAAACCTCAACACGATGCCGGTAGTAAAACCATTTTTGGCAAAACAGGCAATTTTACGGGGGATGATGTACTAAACTTGCTATTAGAAAAACCCGGAACAGCTGTGTTCATCACCAAAAAGATATACAGCTATTTTGTAAACGAACAGCCCAACGATCAGAATATTCAATGGCTGGCGCAACGTTTCTACGATAACAATTACGATCTTAAAAAATTATTAAAAGATATCTATACCAGTAGTTGGTTTTACGATGAAAAAAATATTGGCAATAAAATAAAATCACCCATCGAATTGATTGCAGGCATCCGGAGGTTTTTACCATTGCAATTAGACAATGACCAAAGTCAGTTACTGTTTCAAAAAGTGCTCGGGCAAATTTTATTTTATCCACCCAATGTAGCAGGATGGCCCGGTGGTAAAACGTGGATCGATAGCAGCACCCTGATGGTTCGATTGCAATTGCCACAAGTGTTGGCTGCCAAAGAAGCCATTACCATCAAAGCTAAAAATGACGACGACGTAAACATGGGCCAGATGATGGAAGAGCAGCAACGGATCAACAGAAACAAAGCCTATACCAACAAAGGTGCTTCCGCGGACATTGATTGGGGTTTGGTGGTTAAAGTATTTGAAAAAATAAAAAGAGATCAGCTCTCACAAAAAATTGCGGATACCTTGTTGCAAAGTAACAGCAGGGTGAACGATGCTGTACTCAACAAACACATCGCAGCCGACAGTAGAGAAAATTTTATAAAAACCAGCATCATCCAACTGATGGCAACACCAGAATACCAGTTGTGTTAATCAAAATAATACACGAACTATTGGCAATTGCCAACAGCTAAATTGTAGGTTATGCAAATAAAACGTAAAGAATTTTTACAAATAGGTTCCCTGGCAACCGCATCACTGATGTTACCAAAATTTCTCAAAGCATTTGAGCAAAAAAATATGGTACCACCTGGCAACAAAGTAGTGGTGGTGATTCAATTCAGTGGTGGCAACGACGGACTCAACACCGTTATACCTGTTACCAATGATATTTATTACAAAGAGCGGCCGAGGTTAGCCATCAAAAAAGACAAAGCACTTTCTTTGACAGGCGATGTTGGTTTAAATCCTGCACTCGAAGCTTTCAAAGGCTTGTATGATGAGGGCAATTTATCAATCCTCAACAATGTAGGTTATCCCAATCCGGACAGATCTCATTTTCGCAGTATGGATATTTGGCACAGTGCCAGCAATAGCAACGATTATGTGTACACGGGTTGGTTAGGCAGGTACCTGGATGCACAGTGCAAAGGTTGCGACAAACCAACTCAGATTTTAGAAGTAGATGATATGTTGAGCCTGGCCCTAAAGGGAAACGAAAAAAATGGCGTAGCGTTTACTGATGCCCGAAGATTGTACAGCAGCAGCAACGAACGTTTTTACAAGGAGATCAATGCGGCACACCAAGGTACAGAAGCAACCATAGATTATTTGTATAAAACGATGAGCGAAACCTTGAGCAGCGCCGATTATATTTTTCAACAAAGCAAAAAAAATCCCACGGCTGCCACTTACCCTGCCACTGAAATGGGTAAAAATTTAAAGACGATTGCATCACTGATCATGAGCGATATCAATACCAAAGTGTATTATTTATCGCTGGGAAGTTTCGATACACACGTCAATCAGGAAGCGCAACAAAAAAGATTGTTCACCGAATTGAATGATGCCATTAAAGTATTTACAGCTGATCTTAAAAAGAACAACCGTTTCGAAGATGTATTGATGATGACCTTCTCTGAATTTGGTCGCCGTGTTTCTCAAAATGCCAGTAATGGTACCGATCACGGAACGGCCAACAATATGTTTTTTATCAGTGGTGGTCTAAAAGAAAAGGGTATTTTAAACGATATGCCCGATCTGAAAGATTTGAATGAAGGGGATCTGAAACACAAGGTTGATTTTAAAAATGTGTATGCCACTGTTTTAAATAAATGGTTGGGAAGTGATGATGCGGCTATCCTCGGCAAACGATACGATCAACTCAATTTTATCTAATCCGGCAGCATTAAGAAAAAGGCGATCTCAATGGATCGCCTTTTTCTTAAATATTTATTGAACGCCTTTTTCTTTCATGATTCTGTTGAGCCATTTCAACATCGAAAAAATAATAAAGGTAGCGATCAGAAGTAGCACAAAATTTACCCAAAAGAAATTTGATTTGTGTTCGTAACCATCCCACATGGTGGCTAATACGCCTGACAATTTATTTCCGATAGAGGTAGCTAAAAACCAGCCGCCCATCATCAAAGAGGTGATGCGTACAGGACTTAATTTTGACACCAATGACAGTCCCATTGGGCTCAACAACAATTCACCCACCGTGATTACACCATAAGAGCCAATCAGCCACCATACACTGGCTTTTTCTGTACCATTGCTACTCACATGGGTGGCTGCTACCATCACCAATACAGACAATGCGGTGATCAATAATCCAAAAGCAATTTTTGTGGCCGTAGAAGGTTCTTTTTTTCTGCCACGCAGAAAGGCGAAAAATGCCACCACCAATGGCGTCAATAAAATAACCCAACCCGGATTAATCGACTGCGTTAGCGGCGTACTCCAGAGAGTAACACTGCTGCCTTCTGCGGGTAATTGATCAGCGGATTCATTTTTAAAATAGACCGGGTAGTTGTATTCTTTTTTTACTTCACCCAATTCGTTTTTTTGAATACGGAATTGTGCATCATATTGATTGATGGAATCTTTTTTGTAGGGAATATCTTCTGCAAGTTTTACTGCTTTAACTACATCTGCTGCGGTGCCACTTACTTGTCTGTTCGTATAGCTATCGGCCCAAATGGTAAGTGCTGTTCCGTTTTGTTTGAACACCGCCCAAAACATAATTACGGCTGCAAAAATAGAGAGCAGTGCAGCTATGGGTCGCTTTTCATCGGGCGTAGCCCTCAAATAAAGAGAGGCATAAAAATAGATCACAGGAATGCAGGCAAAGATGAAAGCATCGTTGCTATCGCTTTGAAAAATATTGCCGGGAATGATCCAACCCAACACACCTGCCACTACTGATGGAACCAGGATGGTGAGTACAATTTTTGAGAAAGGCATATCTTCTTTACTCATGGGTTTGCGAATATCGCCAGACGTGTAATGCCTGGTGCCCAACATAAAAATGATGACACCTACAAACATGCCGATACCTGCGGCAACAAATGCATACTTCCATCCCCAAATAATAATGATAGCGGTACTGCAAAAATTACAAATAAAAGCACCTACATTGATGCCCATGTAAAAAATATTAAAGCCTTCATCTTTGCGGGCTACGAATTCTGGTGCAGAATACAGGTTACCCAACAAAGTGCTGATATTGGGTTTGAAAAATCCATTGCCAACGATCACCAATGTCATGGAAACATATAACATTGGTAAGCTATGGACTGCCATCATACAATAACCAATACCCATCATGATGCCACCTGCAATGATCGATTTGCGGTAACCAAAATACCTGTCAGCCAATAAGCCTCCAATAAAAGGCGTTAAAAACACGAGGGCTATAAAAGTACCATACAGATCAGCCGCTTCCCTGTTGGTCATGGCAAAACCATTCTCTACATTTTTGAGGTACAACAAAAAAATGCCAATCATCAGGTAATAGCCAAACCGCTCCCACATTTCGCTGAAAAACAAATAAGGTAAGGCTTTTGGATGTTTGGGTGAATTGCTCATGCCATCTAGATTTAGAAAAGGGAAGATAATTAAAAAGGCAACCCTACGATTGCCTTTTATTAAAATATTCGATTAAAAATTTCCTTTATACATTCAATATAGTTTGTTGCAAATGAGAAAATATTTATTCTTTATCAATATGCATCATTTGTTGTAATTTTTTTGTGAGCATAAATAAAATCAAAGAAGCAATGCCTGCCATCACCACAAATAACATGAAGAAATCGTAGTTGTCTTTCATTTCATAACCCATAAAACTTTTTACTTTGCCATCCGGATACAAAGCGCTTAATACGCCAGCAAGCTTGTTGGCAGCGGCATTGGCAAGGAACCATACAGCCATCAACAACGATGCATATTTGAATGGGGCTAATTTATTTACAAGCGATAATCCAATGGGTGATAAACAGAGTTCACCCCAGGTGTGAAGCGCATACATACCTACGAGCCAAATGATACTTACCTTGATACCAGGGCCTACATCTTTCACCCCAAATGCGATCCATAAATAACCGATTGCCAACAGAAATAAACCGATGGCCATTTTTGTAGGCGAAGAAGGTTCGTTTTTTCCGAGTTTGATCCAAAGCCATGCAAAGAGCGGTGCAAACATCACCACAAAAATAGAATTCAAAGATTGGAACCAACTGGTGGGAACAGTGAAGAAACCCAGGTCTCGTTGTGTTTGTTCAGAAGCAAAAAATGTTAAGGAAGCACCTGCTTGTTCAAAAGCACTCCAAAAGAAAATAACGAAAAAGGCTACGATGAAAATAACACTGATGCGCTGCTTCTCAATTGATCCCAGTGATTTATCTGAAAAAATTAATACAGCAATAAATATGGTAGCTGCTATCAACAGGTAAGTGAGGTATCCAATCACTTTTGCATCGAGGTACAAAAGTCCGATAGCGAGTCCGGAAAACAATGCTAATCCAACAATAATGAAAATTGGTTTTAACCAAACTACGGGCGCATTCGTCGGCGTCATTCCCAGTATTTGTTTATCTGGCCCAAGCACATATTTTTTATGATAAGCCAACTGCACCACTACGCTGATCAACATACCAATTCCTGCTGCAAGAAAGGCCCATTTAAAATCAGCAGGATTACCGGTGTCCCCTACCAGACCACAGATGAATGGGCCAAACGCCCCGCCTACATTAATACCCATGTAAAAAATGGTGTAAGCAGAATCAATTCTACGATCGCCCTTGGCATACATTTGCCCAACCAGTGAAGATATATTGGGTTTAAAAAAACCATTACCGGCGATCATTAATCCGAGCCCACTAAAAAATAAGATGGCCGAAAGATCAGCGGAGGATTCGTAAGTGGAGGCACAAAAGAAAAGTACGAACTCACCCAATGCCATGACGAGCCCCCCTACAATGATGGATCTTTGGTTGCCCCAATAACGATCTGCCACATATCCACCAATCAATGGTGTGAGGTACACCAAACTGGTGTAACTGCCATAAAGATTAGATGCAAATACTTTGTCGAACAAAAGTGCCTTGGTCATGAAAAGTATCAGGATGGCCCTCATGCCATAATAGTTGAAACGTTCCCACATCTCTGTACCAAAAAGAACCCATAAGCCTTTTGGGTGTGCTGGCTGCGCTATCCGATCTGCCATAGTAAATAGGTTTAGTTGCTGTTAGTTAGGTTAAAAAATTGCTTAAGTGGCTCAAAATAGTGAAATTCTACTTATTGACAGCATTTCAGAGTTTGCATTTTGTACAGATGATTTTTTGTTCTAATAAATTGATACCGTTCAATAATTTTTTTTAATTTGGTAACGAATGTCTGATTAAATTCGCCTCACAATTTAAAACCTACAAAAAAGTAATACAACATCCTACATGAATATTCTAATCGTTGGAGCAGGCGGTAGGGAACACACCCTAGCCTGGAAGCTCAAACAAAGTCCATTGTGTGAAAAACTATTTATCGCCCCTGGAAACGCAGGTACTGCCCAATGCGGCACCAATCTCCAAATAGCTACCACTGCTTTTGAAGAACTAGCCAAAGCTAGTAAGCAACATAAAATTGATCTCTTGCTCGTGGGTCCGGAAGAGCCTTTGGTGAAAGGCATTTATGATTTCTTTAAAAATGACCCCGCAACCGCGCACATACAAGTAATAGGGCCATCCGCAGAAGCCTCCCTGCTGGAAGGAAGCAAGGCTTACGCCAAAGCATTTATGCAACGCCACCAAGTACCTACCGCAGTCTATCGGGAATTTACAGTTGATAATTTTGACGAAGGCCTGGCTTATATTAAATCACATACATTGCCCATCGTTTTAAAAGCAGATGGGTTAGCTGCTGGTAAAGGCGTATTGATTTGTAAATCTTATCTGGAAGCATCTGCCGAATTTGATCTCATGATTCACCGGCATAAATTTGGCGAAGCTGGTAACAAAGTGGTGATTGAAGAATTTTTGACTGGTATCGAAATGAGTGTGTTTGCTCTTACCGATGGAAAAGATTTTGTATTGCTTCCTGAAGCCAAAGATTATAAAAGAGTTGGTGAAGGCGATACTGGTTTAAACACCGGCGGAATGGGCGCTGTGAGTCCTTTGCCTTTTTTTGACGAGGCGCTCAAACAAAAAATATTGGATCGCATTGTAAAACCCACTATTGATGGGCTTCACAATGACGGACTCAATTACCACGGGTTCGTATTTTTTGGATTAATGATTACTCCCCAACTAGAGCCCATGGTGATTGAATACAATTGCCGAATGGGTGATCCGGAAACGGAAGTAGTGATTCCAAGAATCACCAACGACCTGCTCGATATTTTGCAAGCCATGTCACAGCAACGCCTTCACGAAATTAAGATCGTAACAGATCCTCGTGCCGCCGCTACCATTGTAGCAGTAAGCGGAGGTTATCCCGGCTATTATGAAAAAGGGAAGACTATCGATGGTATTGAAGCAGAAAAAAATAATGGCGAAACCATCGTCTTTCATTCCGGAACCACTTCCAAAGATGGGGCAGTGATGACCAACGGCGGAAGGGTACTGGCCGTCACTTCTTTTGGAACAGACATTGCAGATGCGGTACACAAATCAAAAGAAAGACTCATTGATATTTATTTTGACGATATCAACTACAGAAGAGATATTGGCTTCGAATTTGTAGAGAAGAATTGAAACCACCATCGGCCAGAACCAGAAATGTATTAACCAAACGAATCCAATTGTTCAAATTAAAGAACAAATGCTTTTTCCACAACGAGGTAAAACATTGTTAATAAAACTTATTTGTTTCAAAAATAAATTTTTGGCTTTGTTTAATCCAATATTTTAGTTCAACTTTGTCCACGTTCACTTATTAGTACGCTTTCACAAAAAAATCATGGGAATTTTCAATTTTTTCACTCAGGAGATCGCCATAGATCTCGGAACGGCCAATACCCTCATCATGCACAATGACGAAGTAGTGGTAAACGAACCCTCTATTGTGGCTTTAGACAGAAACAATCCAAAGAACTTATTGGCAGTGGGTAAAAAGGCATTAATGATGCACGAAAAAACCCATGAAAGCATCCGAACCGTTCGGCCTTTAAGAGATGGCGTCATAGCAGATTTTAATGCCGCAGAATTGATGATCCGCGAGTTGATTAAATTGGTTTATCCCAAAAAACCGCTGTTTGCACCTAGTTGGAGAATGATGATCTGTATTCCCAGCAGTATCACAGAAGTGGAAAAACGTGCAGTTAGAGACAGTGCAGAACAAGCTGGCGCCAAAGAAGTATACCTTATTCACGAACCCATGGCCGCTGCGCTGGGTATAGGAATCGACGTAGAGGAACCAGTGGGAAACATGATCATTGATATCGGTGGGGGTACCACTGGCATCACAGTAATTGCATTGGCAGGAATTGTGTGCGACCAAAGTATTCGTATTGCCGGCGACGAATTTACAGCCGATATCATGGAAGCTTTGCGTCGCTACCATAGTTTATTGATCGGTGAACGCACCGCAGAACAAATTAAAATACAAGTGGGAGCGGCCATGAAAGACCTCGAAAATCCACCTGATGATATACCAGTAAATGGCAGAGATCTTGTTACCGGTATTCCAAAACAGGTAATGGTGAGTTATCAAGAAATTGCAGAAGCGCTGGACAAAAGTATTTTTAAAATTGAAGAAGCTATCTTGAAAGCGTTGGAAACAACACCACCTGAGTTGGCTGCTGATATTTACCGCAGGGGTTTGTATATCACAGGCGGTGGAGCCCTGTTGCGCGGGCTCGATAAACGCCTGGCCGCTAAAATTAAATTACCTGTACACGTGGCCGATGATCCGCTTAAGAGCGTGGTAAGAGGAACCGGCATTGCACTGAAGAATTACGACAAGTTTCCTTTTGTAATGAGATAAAAAACAACCTTCAAATATAAAGATCCTGCATGTACAAATAGGGACTTCCCTTGTTTAGTATGCAGTATTTTTTACCGTAAACATTTTACTGCCGGTGCGCAATATCTTTCTTTTCATCCGCCGTTATTTCAACTTTCTGTTGTTTGTACTACTGCAGGTGATCTGTATCGCTCTGATTGTTCAATATAGCAAATACCACCAGGCCACGTTCGGCAGTACCGCCAATCAGCTGATCGGCAACATTAACAAGCGCTACGATAACATTGAATATTATTTTCAACTCAAAAAAACAAACGATTCCCTGATGAAAGCCAATGAGCGACTCTACAATCAATTGGCCTACAATTTTAATATGCCTGATACAAACATCAAACAAAGAGTAGACAGCATTCGCCTTGACTCAATCGAATCTTTCCGACAATTTACTTACCTGAGTGGCAAAATCGTATCCAATTCAGTAAGCAGTCAAAGTAATTTTTTGGTATTAAGCGGAAATAATGTTTCTAAAATGCGCGTAGGGATGGGAGTAGTAGATCAAAGTAATGCAGCTGTTGGCGTGATTTCGGATGTTAGTGAAAACTTTGCTGTGGTGATGAGCTTGCTGCACAAAGACAGTAAGATCAGCGGTAAAATTCTAAAAACAGGAGAAACCGGCACCGTTACCTGGGATGGAAAATATCCCAATGTGCTAACACTCAACGATATTCCCAAAAGCACAAAACTAACTAAAGGCGACACCATCATCACCAGTGGATTCAGTACCTTTTTTCCAAAAGGCCTGATGCTGGGTAGAGTGGAAGAAGTGTACCAAGACAAATCTTCTAACAACGTAAAAGTAGCAGTGAAAACAGCCGCCAATTTCTATAACCTTGAATTTGGTTATGCCATCGATAATGTGCAACAAATTGGCATCCGAAAACTATTAGATAAAGCAAAAGCAAGCAGCAATTAAAGCCCATGAGTAGCTTAATAAAAAATATTATCCGCTTTGTTTTTCTGATCTTAATTCAGGTTTTTGTGCTCGATAGAATTCACCTGCACCAGATGGTAACCCCCTATTTGTATTTCTTATTCATCTTATGGCTGCCCTTCAAAATGCAGCGTAGCTGGGTAATGATACTTGGTTTTTTGGTTGGGATTGCACTAGATGGCTTTCGTCACCAGCCTGGGTTTCATGCAGCAGCCTGCGTAATGCTGGCGTATTTCCGTCCTTTTTTGATCAATATCCTTATTCCGCAGGAAGGATCAGAAACCAATTATGAAGAACCTTCTTTTGCTAGTATGGGTGGATTATTGCCTTACTTAATTTATGCAGGATTTCTCTCTTTTTTACACAACGCCTGGTTATTCCTTTTAGAAGCATGGCAGTTCGGAAACATTTGGTACTTTCTTGTAAAAACAGTTTTATCTACCGCCATTAGTTTGGTACTCATTCTCATCACAGAACTGATATTTGTGCGCAAACAAAAATTTAGAACCAACACAATTTAATAACAGTGAGCGGAGTTATATTTTTTGTAGATATTTTTGTTGCTCATTTCACTGTCCATCATCATCTTTTAACCTACCATGTCTGTATTCAACCAGTCCAGAAAAAACGTGATCCGCCTGATATTCATCGGTCTGTTTGTGATCCTCATACTGCGACTATTTACCCTACAGGTGTTATCACCCGAATACAAGCTCATAGCAGACAACCAAGGAGTATTTAGAAAAGTAGTGTACCCCGATAGAGGAATTGTGTACGATCGAAAAAACAGGGCTATCCTGCGCAACACCATCATCTATGATTTGATGGTGACTCCAGGTAAAATAAGGGGTACCGATACCGCTCTTCTTTGCGAAATACTTGGCATTGATACGGTACAATTCAGAAAAAAAATTATCACTGCCATCATCAAAAATAAAAGTTACAGAGCTTCTATTTTTGAGGCCTTGTTGAGTGACGAAAAAATGGCCAAACTCAACGAGAACATGTACAAGTTTGCCCCAGGGTATTACTTACAAGAACGCCCGGTGAGAGATTATCCTTACGACGCCGCAGGAAATATTCTTGGCTACCTGGCAGAAGTTGACACCAATTTCTTGAAAAAACATCTAGACGAGGGATATGTTTCCGGGGATTATGCCGGTAAAACAGGGCTCGAACTTTCCTACGAAAAAGTATTGATGGGCAAACGAGGCATTGAATATTATAAACGAGATAATAAAAACCGCTTAACAGATCGATGGGAAAACGGAGCGTATGACACTACTGCTATAGCCGGGCAGAACATGCATACCTCTCTGGATATTGAATTGCAAGAACTCGGCGAAAAGTTAATGCGAAATAAAGTGGGGGCCGTGGTAGCCATCGATCCTCAAACAGGTGGGATCCTTGCCATGATCAGTGCGCCTACTTACAAACCCAGTTTGCTCACGGGTGCTGAAAGAAAAAAACATTATACCGAATTGTTATTAGATCCCCGCATCCCCTTTTTGAATAGAACCATTGGTACCAAATATGCACCAGGCTCTACCTTTAAAACCCTGCAGGGATTGATTGGCCTGCAAGAAGGGGTGATTGATGCGAGAACACAATTCTCTTGCTCCGGTGCTTTTTACGGATGCGGTAAACCGATGCGCTGCCTTGATCCGGGCGTTTGGGCACTCAGCGGCGCCATCACACATAGCTGCAATACCTACTTCGCCCACGTAATGCAACGAGTGATCAACAACCCCAAATATCCCAACGTTGACAGTAGTTTAAAAGTGTGGGACAACTATATGTATGCTTTTGGATTAGGGAAAAAATTAGGGGTAGATCTACCATATGAAATCAGTGGAAGTATCCCCACTCCAAAAACTTATAACAAGATTTATGGTGAAGGCCGCTGGAATTTTTGCACTTTCCGTTCGGTAAGTATCGGACAAGGAGAAGTAGAAACCACCATTTTGCAAGTGGCCAACGAAATGGCTTACCTAGCCAATAAAGGCTGGTATATCACCCCGCACATTGTAGATTCTATTGAAGGCGGCGACGAGTTTGGTTTGTTAGAGCGATTCAAGGATAAACACACAGCACTCAATATTGCAGACAGTTTATTTGAGCAGGTGCACGACGGAATGCAAGGGGTGTTAGAACGTGGAACAGCCCGTTCGGCTAAAGTACCCGGTATTGAAGTATGCGGAAAAACTGGTACGGTTGAAAATTCCCTGAGAGGTGTAAAACAAAAAGACCACGCTTTTTTTGCGGCATTTGCGCCACGACGTAATCCGCGTATAGCCATTGCCGTTATTTGTGAAAATGCGGGGTTCGGGTCCACCTCTGCTGCACCCATCGCCTCTTTGATGATTGAGAAATACCTCACAGATTCTATCGCAGGTAAAGAAAGAAAGGCAAGGCTGGAGCAGGTATCCAATTTAAACCTGCTGCCGGCAAGAATGGTGAAAGAGATCAGGAAAAGAGATTCTATCATTCATGCAAGAGACTCTGCATACCTTGTTGCCAAAGGCTATATTAAAGAAGTAAAAGATACCTTGAAGCTGGAAGATGACGGAATTGAAAATGAAGATTTGGAGAAATTGAAAAACCAGAAACCTCTTAAAAAGATGCCTGTGAGTGATAGCGCTGATCTTAAAAGAGAAGCCATATTACCCAATGATTCAAAAAGAACGCAAAAAGCAGATAGTTCCAACAACAATAATTAACGCATTAATATATTCAGTATGTCGCACCAAAACCCCATGATCGCCAAAGGTATTGATTGGGTAATGGTATGGTTGTACGCCATCATCGTTTCTATAGGGTTGATCTGTATTTTTTCTGTAGAGTTTAAAAGCGATGATCGTTTTTTTCAAAGCTTGTTTGCGTTCAAAAAAAATTACAGCAAACAAATGTTATACCTCTGCATCAGTGCAGTGATAGCGGTGTTTATTTTATTGACTGACAGTAAATTTTTTACAGCCACTCCGAACCTACTCTACCTTTTGGGTATTCTATTAATACTGGCCACTTTTGTTGTAGGCAAAAACGTAAATGGTTCCCGAAGTTGGATTCCATTGGGTTTCATGAACCTGCAGCCAGTTGAAACTTGTAAGATTTTTACAGCCCTTGCTTTGGCAAAATATTTATCTCAGCCAAATACTAATTTCACCAAAACTAAATCGCACGCCATCGCCGCCGGATTGTGTTTTTTACCCATGGTATTTTCTATTCTGCAAAATGAAACAGGACTGGCCCTGGTGTACTTTGCATTTTTACTGCCCATGTATAGAGAAGGATTACCTGCTGGTTACCTTATTTTAGGAGCCTCCCTGTCTATTTTACTGATCATTACATTGTTGCTCCCTACAACACAGCTCTTGATTGCGCTAGCTGTTGTGGCTGTTTTTTGTATCTGGTTCATGAAAAGAAAAATAAAACGTAACCGCAATCTTCTGTTGATCATCATCGCTATTTGGGGAATCAGTTCACTTTTTGTGGGCGCAGCTGTACCATTTCTTTTCAAAAATGTTTTTCAGAAATACCAGGCCGATAGAATTTTTAGTTTGGTAGGTAGAGACAATCCTTTTGTAGAAGTTTCCGATACCGAAGATGTAGATGCAGCTGTGGCAGCCAAAAAGAAAAAAGGCGATACCGAAAATTATAATGTAAAACAATCAAAAATCGCGATCGGCTCAGGCGGGTTCACGGGAAAAGGTTTTATGAAAGGAACACAAACCCAAGGCGATTTTGTACCAGAACAACATACCGATTTCATCTTTACTTCTTTGGGCGAAAATTTTGGATTTATAGGAACCGCCACCCTCATGCTTTTGTACATGGCCATGTTGCTGCGAATTATTTTTATCGCAGAACGGCAACGAAGTACTTTCAGCAGGGTGTACGCTTATTCGGTGGCTGGTATTTTATTCTTTCACATCGCCATCAACATTGGCATGACGATTGGCCTCGCTCCCGTTATTGGAATCACACTCCCCCTAATGAGCTATGGAGGCTCCTCCTTACTCACTTTTACTATTTTGATTTTTATCATGATTAAACTGGATGCCGACCGGCAAATGGTGCTACGGTAAACGTTCCGGAAAAGAAGGCCCTGGTTCGCTTTCAATCACATAATTTTGCCATTTCAACAACATTAAAAAGCTCCGTTGGCGTTTAGCCCAATTAATGCATAGCAACTATACAAATGAAGATCATACCACTCAGTGAAGGCGCATTCAGCATAGATAAAACAAAGGTATTTGTTCCGTTTAACAAGGAAGCTGATAATATTCAGCATCGTGCAACCGGTAGTTTGTTAGTAGAAATTCAGCCTTTTGTATTGGTGGGTAGCAAAGACATTATTCTGCTGGATACCGGCTTAGGTTTTTCAAACCCCAATGGCATTTTACAGATTCACCAAAACCTGATCGATCAGGGTATCAATCCTTTGGATGTAACGAAAGTGTTGCTCAGCCATTTACACAAAGACCATGCAGGGGGTGCCGCCAAAGAAGATGTAGTGTTACACAAACATTACCTGAGTTTCCCTAACGCCACCTATTATGTAAACAAACAGGAGTTTGATTTCGCTATTGAAAAAGGCAGCCCTTCCTACACACCTGCTGAATTTTCTATTTTGAAAGAGGCTGAAAATGTTGTTTTTATAGAAGGAGATGGAACAATAGACGGTTACATCCGGTATGAAACAACCGGGGCTCACTGCCCTTACCACATGGCTTTTTGGATAGAGGAGGATGGTCAAATGATCTTTTTTGGTGCAGATGTAGCCCCACAGTTACAACAAATGAAAAGCAGGTTTGTAGCCAAATACGATTACGATGGTAAAAAATGTATGGAACTTCGCACACAATGGTGGGAGCAAGCTCAACAAGAGCATTGGACAATGTTGTTTTACCACGACATTAAAACGCCCATGATCGCCTTATAAAAAAAAAGGCCTGCCCTAAAAAGACCTGGCCGTTGCTAACCTGTGAAAAACACGGGGTATAAAAATATAGCAATTTAATTCAGATGCAAGTGTACCAGGGCGTTTTTCCGCGGTAATTTTGAGGCCATTTTTTTTGTCGATTTAAACGCATTTTAGTAAAAAAAAACCCCCTAAAAAAGGGGGGTTCAACAAAATTTTCTATAAAAACTATATGAAAGCATTAAAAGTTATTTTGCTTCATACCCTGTCTGATGCCAGGTCCTTGTCTGTTTTGCTGGTTCTGTTGCCTCATTTTTCTTAACTGATCCACCAGTTTTTTCCTGAACTCCGCATCTTTGATAAAGAAGTTATTGGTTCTATCCTGACCAAGCAGGTTTACAAAACGTTCCTGGTATTTTTTCTTGATGTTGAGTACTGCCTGCTGTCTTTCAATTTCATTCGATTCATTTCTCACTGCACGTACTTCCTGGTCGTATGAAGTATGAATTGGCCAGAATTTTTTTGCTTCGTCTTCGTTTAGATTTAATTCTTTGGTGATATAAGCCACATATAAAGCTTCTATCTTCTGTTCACGATTAGCCATGCCCGGTGGTTGTTGTGCCTGGCTTACAAATCCGGTAAATAATAATGTGAGTAGTAGTAATTGTTTCATGGTAATAAGTTAATCGTTAAATTCCAGGGTTTTTAATATTTCATCTAGTGCGTTTTCATTGATCATATAATCGGTTGCATCAGGTAGTTTGCTGGCATCTGCAACATCTGTGAGGGAAGCTACCAGGGCAGCTTCAACATTTTGGCCTTTGTCTTCTAAGAATGCTACGATTGCTGCATCAGATATGGTTGACATTTCCTGATCAAAACTGTTGGTGACCAAAATCTCTTGGGCTTCCTTGTAAACGGAGGCAGAGGCGGTGCCAGTTGTTTCAACATTTTTATTCAGCGAAAACCAAACACTTACCGCCATCACCGCAGTGATGGCCGCTGCTGCTGCATACCGCCATGCAAATGGGCGACTTTTCATAGAGACCAGCTTTCCGGTGGTATCTTTTTTAGCCATCATGGTGTCAGCAAGTTGTTCGAAATAACCTTCGGGAACTGTATAAGTAACTGCTTTTTCAATTGCAGCTACCATAGCAGAAGCGGATGCAGTTTCGGCAACTACTGCTATATGTTGTTCGATATTTGAAAAATAGTTGTCGGGTACCCTAAATACATTGGTGTTGCCAATGGCTGCGATGGTTGAAGACAATGCCAACATTTCTTCCCCTACCTCATTCTGTTGTTGGCCATTAGCTATTATAGAAAGAATCTGACCGGAAAGTTGGTCAAAATAACCTTCTGGAACACTGTAAGTGGAGGATGACCTAGAAACATGAAGCAAAATTTGGCCGCTTAATCCTTCAAAATAACCTTCCGGCACTTTGAATACATTGGTGCGGGGTAACCCTGCCAACGTTGGACTTAACTCCTTTAATTCATTTAATATGTTGCTATTTGATTGCATGTGACGTTGTATAGACTGCATTAAGGCAGCAATAGTTTAACGGTTGAGAATATAATCTTCAATTTTTTTTACCGCGTGATGGTAACTGGCTTTTAAAGCGCCTTCGCTGGTTTCCAGCACCCTGCTCATTTCTTCGTAGGGCATTTCTTCAAAATATCGAAGATTGAATACCGCTTTTTGTTTTTCAGGAAGTTGTTGAATAGCCAACTGGAGTTTCCATTCTAGTTTCTTTCCATCAAAATCCTTGTCAGCTACCAATTTATTACTCAAATAGCCATCATCATCACTAAGAGAGGAGGAACTGCGTCGTTTTTGTTGTTCCAGAAATGTTAAGCTCTCGTTAGTGGCAATGCGATACATCCAGGTATACAACTGACTGTCTTCCCGGAAGTTGCCCAGATTTTTCCAAACCTTGATAAACATGTTCTGCAAAACGTCGTTCGCGTCGTCATGGTCAACTACCATCCGGCGAATATGCCAATACAGTTTCTCCTGGTATTTTTTAATAATCCTGGTATAGGCAGATTCCTTCGTTGCTTCTTCTTTAAACAACTGCAGCAGTTCCTTGTCATCTAAGTGTGTGTTCATAGCTTGTTATAATCCGACAAAAGTAAAAAAACCAAACCATAGACGCTTTATTATCTACTTCGTTTAAAATCATTCTTCACTTTTTCCCAACGGGTAAGGTCTAAGAGATCTCTCTCCTTATTTGAGTTACCAATTTTTTTGCTTTTTGTCGACCTGATAATTTATGAATAACTTTATGCTTGCGCATCTGGCTACTATATTTTTATAGTAAAGGGAATCTCAATACCACGAAACCAGCACGAATAGGTATGTATAAATCATCGATTCTTTTGACAGTCCTGTTTTTGTTCTGCCATATCTTGGTGGCCCAGCCGCCTGCAACCGAAAGAGGAAATGTACTCGTAGAAAAAAACAAAACCATCAAAACAGGTACCACTTATGCACTGATTACGGGTATTTCGAAATACCAGGCAAACGACAGTTACCAGAATTTGCAGTATGCCGATGTAGATGCCAAAGCCTTTTATAACTATATCGTATCACCTGCTGGTGCCAAAGTGAATGCACAAAACGTTGACACCCTTTTTAATGAAAATGCCAGCTTCATGGAGTTTTGGCGAAAATTCAACCGCATCAAAGAAAAGTTACAAAAAGACGATGTGTTTTACATTTACTTTTCCGGCCATGGGGATGCCTACATGGCTGAAGAAGCGTACCTGTTGGCATATGATGCTCCGGCAGGCAATGACAGGAATAACTACAGTACAGGCGTGGGTTTGATAGACATTCACAAGCTGAAAGTTCGCATCCAACAAATGACCAGCAATGGCGTAAAAGTGATTCTCATCACTGACGCCTGCCGAACCAATGAATTGCCCGGAAAAAACGAGGGGCAATCTATTTCTTAACAACAGATTTTTGAACGCAAAGCAGGCGAAATACAATTGATTTCCTGTGCGAGCAACCAGGTTTCTTTTGAAGGCTCACAATGGGGCGGTGGCCGCGGGCTGTTTTCCTGGCACCTGATCAATGGATTAAAAGGGTTGGCAGATGTTGAACCAGAAGATGGAGAAGTAACGCTCACCGAATTATACGATTACGTAAAGAAGAACGTCAACAAAGCTTCTTACGACGCCGTTTCTAAAAAATCTCGTCAAACACCCCAATACTGCTGCAATACTGCTGATGGAATGGTATTGAGCATGGTAAACCCCGCAGAAAAAGAACGATTGACCGCTCAATTAAAAGTGGGTGTTTCTTACACACCTGATAAAGCAGATTATGCTGCTAACAAATCGGTACACCTTGGCTCGGCCATGAAAGAAGCTGGACTGGAAGATGTATACAAACTATTTTTGAAAGCGCTCAACGAAGGGCGGCTCATCGAAAAGGGGGGTGCGCACGAAATATTAAATGACATTCTCCAACAAAAAGCAACTACTTCTGAACTCGCCAGCGAATTAAAATTTACACTCAGCAGCAAACTGATGACGGATGTTACCAAAGTGATCAACACTTATTTGTACGCAGGTACCAACAATAATAACTATACGTATGATTATTTTATGACGGCCGCCAAAAAACTGGAACTGTTTCAGCATTTGGCAGATTCCAATTATTATACTCCGCTCGACGTAAAAGTAAATCTCTTGTTTTTAGAAGGACATGCCAACTGGCAAACGTACAACACCAATATCATGCGGTACAGTTTAAGTAAAATTGACAGTGCCATCGCGTTAAAACCTCAAGCTGCTTATTTGTACAACATCAAAGGCTTGATGGAAATGGCTTTAAAACAGTTTGTAGCAGGAGAAAAAACATTTCGAAAAGGCATTCAACTCGCACCGAATTGGTTATATCCTTACCACAATTTGGGAAGCTGTTTTAGTAACCAAGGTAAGTATGACAGTGCGTTGGTTTACTAAAAAAAGCAATGCAGATAGATAGTAATTACCAAACCACTTATGGCGCCGT
>Ga0105046_10001075_pt1 | contig 41065 bp, 38 predicted proteins | sample MAT03_FD_78385 | JGI IMG/M metagenome (GOLD analysis project Ga0105046, IMG submission 78385) | Freshwater microbial communities from Lake Fryxell liftoff mats and glacier meltwater in Antarctica - MAT-03 (megahit assembly) | ecosystem: Environmental > Aquatic > Freshwater > Ice > Liftoff... | reverse complement strand
ATCATTACGCCAATTGGGAAACTTTTAATGAGGCTTTGGATGAAATATTCGATAATATAGGCTCAAAGTACAGTATCCAATTTAATTGAATTTGTGTCGATTATTTCAGCCCAACTACTTATAGCAACAATGAGTACGGCAAATGTAAATTTGTGGTTACTTTTTTGGAAAATGGTGCGCGCGTAGATTACGCTGATGGTGCTTACGATTGTGGCTTTGGCAATGCCGCTGCGGTAGAAGGTAACTACGTCAGAACCAACACCAGTGCCCCAAAGTTTCAAAAAATAGAATAGGCCCAATGATAGTTGGTGTCCAAGCTCATTGGCAATATTGCCGACATTACATTGCACTTGGAGCTATTCCCGTTTTAAAAAGTGTGGCTTTGTGGCAACAGAAAACTATTTCGGATTGGTAATAATGACAAAATCGGCGAGCCGAGATAACCCTTGGGCAGTTTCGTCGGCGCGGCTTCTTTCCGCGAAACAACTGATTGTTTTTACTACCGCTTTGGGCTTTAATTTACGCAATTGCGCCACCGTGCCAAGGTATTCGTCGCTGTGAAATCGCCCGCAGAGGTGATAAATTTGCTGGTTTTTGTTTTTTTTGAGGGCTTTCGCAATGCTATACGCCATGGTAGCGTCCCAGAGGTTTTGGCTGTGGTAAAAGCGGGGCTGGGCGTGGTCGCCCATGAGTTTAATAAATTTTTGGTAATAAGCACCCCCGAGTGTATCGAAGGGCAAAGGTGGCAGCCATTTTTTTGCGTCTTTGGGCAGGCTGTCGAGGCTGGCCATGCCCCGTCTGCTTACCAAGCTCACGTAGCGACGCGGGGCATTGGCCGCCACTACCGCCAGACCCTTGGCTTTGGCCCATTCTACCATTGGGCGGTAGTGGTTCTTGTAATTTGGCCACGGACGCGCGTCTTTCAGCAAGCGATCTTCGGCAATAAAACCGCTTAAATACTCATCAAGCACAGTTTGGCAGTCAGTTTCAAACATTTCCAGGCTCAATGTCAGTTTTTGCGAACTGCGGGCTTGCAAAATTTTCATAAGTTCAAATTGCGCCACGTGGCCAAGGCTGTCGTCGTGTTCTTCACCAAAAAATACCACGTTGGCCGTAGCCAAGTCAAGGGCTACACTGTCTATGCTAACGGGCTTCATGTCTTTGGTACGATACATCGTAACCGATTGGCTGAAACAAAGAAAAGCATTGAATACAAAAAACAGAACCGTAAGCAATCGCATAAAAGTATTGTTCAAAGATTTAGTAGTTGTTTGAGTGAGCTGAAAAAAATATTTTTGCGCTGATTTTGAACGAAACGAGGCCTATTTTGCAGACGTAGCCAGCAGCTACGGCAAAAAAACAGGGCGAAGTTGCAGCCAAAATTAGCCAAAAACAGGAGTTGAAATTAATTTAAACAGTTTCTTGGATAAAAGAATTTTGAACACGCGCCAAATTCTTAACAAAAAGAACCTTTAGTTTTGGGAAACAAACGGAAGTTTTTGGGCGTAAGATTTACTTAAAACTGCGCTTTCACAATGCGGTCTTTGCCGTGAATGTCCTGCACAATCACTACCCGCGTGAAGCCTTTTTCTAAAAACAACGCTTGGGTTGCAGGCCCAAAATGTGCATTGATTTCAACGTAGCAAGCCCCTTCTGGTTTGAGGTTTGAAAGGCAAAAATCAGCGATGGCACGATAGAACAGCAGCGGGTCTTGGTCTTCAACAAACAGTGCCAAATGCGGTTCAAAGCGCAACACGTTGGGTTCCATAGCGTTGGCTTCGGCGTAGGTAACATAAGGAGGATTGCTAACCACACAATCAAAATGTACCTCAGTTTGGTTTGCCACATTTAAAATATCAAATATCTCAAATTGCACGTCGGACAGCAACTCGCGGGCATTTTCGCGAGCTACGCGCAAGGCTACCTCCGAAACGTCCCAACCTCTCACGCGGGCGTGTGGCAAAAAACGGTCGAGTACAATGGCAATGCAGCCACTGCCCGTACCAATATCTACAATCCTAATCTTTTGGCTTGGTTCAGCGCAATCTTGCACTACCAACCGCACCAACTCTTCGGTTTCGGGGCGCGGAATCAGCACCGACGGCGAAACCTTAAAAGTGAGTCCGCAAAAATCTGCCGCGCCAATGATGTGCTGCACGGGTTCGCTTTTGTTGAGGCGGGCTATCACCGCGTCCCAGTCGGGCTGGCGGCTATTGGGCGGCAAGGGTTTATCTACCAAAACGTCCACATTTCTTAGGCGCAAGTAGTGTTCCAAGAGCATAAACACAATTGCTTTGGCCTCTTGCGGTGTGTAAGCCGTTACATTAGCAACCAAGTAATTAAAAAGTGGTTTGGCCGAAATAAAACTTTTCATTGGTCTAATTTTGCGTGGCTTGGCGTACGCGCGCTTGTAGCACCAGCCGTTGGGCGCGTTGTTTGGTACTGTTGCGGTACCACAAATAGCCCACGATGGCCACTGCCAAATAAGGAAACACAAACAAGTACAGGATTCCAGCGTTCAAGCCGTTGCCGATTACGTTGCGCCCCGTGCTCATGTTAGATTCTACCGAACCCCGACACATGGCACACTGGGCCAGCGTAATAGAAACGTTGCAAATCCAGCATAAAACCACCAATCCTATTTTTTTCATAATCACCGCTGCAGTTATTTCATTTGTAATAAGGACTTATCATCAAATATACCATTACTCCCGTTGTACTTACGTAAAGCCAGATTGGATAAGCCCACTTTACTACTCTTTTGTGGCGGTCTATCTGGTTGCTCAACGCAAAGTAAATAGCCCGCAACACAAACCATACGACTCCAATAGACAGCACAATGTGCGATACCAACAAAAAATAATAAATGGGCCGAATCAATCCTTGGCCCTCAAAAGGGGTCGATTCGTTGGTAAGGTGATACAGCACGTAGCTCACCAAAAATACCCCTCCCAACACAAACGAAATACCCATCATACGGCGGTGGGCTGCCACATTTTTTTGCTTAATAAAATACAAGCCTGCCAAAAGCGTAACCGATGTCAAAGCGTTGATAACACCATTGATATGGGGCAGTGTCGTGGTCCATGTACCCAAATCAACCTTTGGAATGCGCGGATTGAGCAAAATTGCCACCACTATCGGAATAGCCACGGCAACTACGTTGATGATTCTATCGTATTTTTTGTCTTGCGGCAACAAAATAGTACTCATTTCTTTGTTTATTTTTTTGATTCAATATCCAATAAAACCATTATTTCGGCCCTCAATCGGTCTATTTCCAACGGCACAAGACCGTCATAAACGCCCCGAATATAACCCTTGGTATCTATCAATAACAACTCTCTACTGGGGTAAAAGGTTTCTATGGAAGCCTTGTTTTTATCAAACGACAGCACCCGATACCCCCTTTTTGCCAATCCTTCTAACGCACGCGAGTCGCCCGTTAAAAAATACCATTTACCGGTTTTCGCAGCGTATTGTTGTTCATATTTTTTCAATACTGCCGTGGTGTCGTGGCTTGGCTCAACCGTGTGCGACAATATCAAAACCTTAGGCTCATTGCTAAACTCATTGTTGATTCTACCAAGCGATAACGACAGTTTACGGCTCACGGAGTCGTCGCGGGTTGAAAAAAACTGGGCTACGTATATTTTCCCTTTGGTAACAGCATCGGTAATAATCGCCCCATTTTGATCTATCAAGCGAAACGGGGGCACTTGCGAAAATACCGTATCTTTTCCGTTCTTTATTACCTGCCCTGCGGTATTGAGTTTGGGAACAAAATAAGGTAGCTTAAAATGGTTTTCGGCAAACAAGTGTAGAAATATAAAAATAAAAACTGGCAATGCCAATAAAACTATTAGCATGCCAGCTTTACCAAATTTTTGCATGATTTTATCTTAAAGTAAAAATAGAGCCGCCTTCCATCATAAGTGCCAGCAGTAGCCATACTACAAAAATACACGGCAGCAAAATTACCCAAATCAATGACTTTACTTCGTGCTTTAAGTGCATAAACTCGCCCACAATATAAAATGCTTTGACGATAGTCATGCCTACAAATATGGCCACTTTAAAATGCCCCGCAGGAAAAACAAATGCGATGAAAAACTCAATGGCCGTTAGTATAAGCAGAATCCAAAAAGTTTTCCAAATTATCTTGCGTTGTGCAGCACCACCATCTGATGGCCCGTGCGCTTGTTGTTGTACTTCCGACATATATTATTTTAGTGAGTTAAGAGGATTATACCAAATAGAAAAATGTAAATACAAACACCCAAACCAAATCTACAAAGTGCCAATAAAGACCTACTTTTTCGACCATTTCGTAGTGGCCACGGCGGTCATAAAAACCAAAAGCGGTGCGGTAAAAAATTAAGATATTCAACAAAACACCGCTCAGTACGTGCGTTCCGTGGAAGCCCGTGATAAAAAAGAAGAAATCGGCAAAAGCGGCTGGGCCATACTGGTTTTTTGCCAAATTGGCCCCAAATACGGTTTGCTCTATCCACTTGCCATCTACAATGTCTTTCATTACCGACCCATTATCGGTACCTACAATGAAGTGCATCCATTCCCAAGCCTGACAGCCCAAGAAAGTAGCTCCGCCCAAAATTGTCCAAAGCATGTATTTCTCCACGGTGGCTCTGTCCATGCGGTGGCCTGCTTCTACGGCCAATACCATTGTTACGCTGCTAAATATCAAGATAAAAGTCATCAAACCCACAAATACCAGCGGCAATGCTACTCCGTGAAAAAACGGAAAAGCATCGAATATCTTCTCTGGAATGGGCCAATAGGCATTTGACGACACAAAATCGGCGGCTTTTCCGGCATAAGAAGGAAAGCTAAACCGAACTAAGCCGTAAGAAACCAATAAAGCAGAGAACGTAAATGTGTCGGAAATAAGAAAAAACCACATCATCAATTTGCCATAACTGGCTTTCATGGGTTCAACTCCGCCTTTCCAGAGGTTTTTGTCTAATGTCGTCGTTTGTGCAATAGCAGCCATTTGTGTAATGGTAATTTGTCAAAAATTAATCAGCGAAAATATAATAAAAATACAAACAAATAAATCCAAAGAATATCTAAAAAATGCCAGTAAGTGGTACAAATGCCGATGCGGCGCAGATTTTTAGCGTGCACTTTCATTTGAAACGCCGACACAAAGGCAAAACACAGCACAACCAAACCCGTTATCAAGTGAGCACCGTGCAACAGCGTAAATACGTAAAAAAATGAGCCCGATGGATTTCCTACTAAATACACATTTTGTGCTACCAAGTCTTTCCAACCCTCAAACTGCATCCATAAAAACGCAAGCCCGAGCGCAAAAGTAATAGAAATTGCGATTTTTAACGTCAAAAAGTTGTCTTTTTTTGCAGCCAAATACGCCACGTGCATCGAAATACTACTCACAAACAGCGCAACCGTACTGTAAGAAAAGATAACTGGCACCGTAAACTCGAGCCAATTGCCCTCTGCTCGACGTACCAAGTAAGCACTGGTTTGAGAAGCAAACAGCATGACAATTGACACAATGAACAGCCAAAGTATAAACTTTTTGGGATCCATTGAGAGCGTTTCTTGTGGTTCTTGCTCTCCAATATTCAAATTTTTCAGGTGTTCCATAACTACACTAAATTTTATCCAACAAAAATGCAATTTGTACTACTGGTAGGTATAAAAATGAGCCAAACATCAATTGCAACGCCGTTTTGTCGGTACCTTTTCGGAGCAATATAAAAGTTTGTGTCAAAAATAAAACCCCACAAATCGTTGCTACAACCGCCGAAGTGATGCCAACTATTCCTAACTGATACGGAACCCACCCCAATGGCAACAAACAGATGGTGTAAATCACAATCTGAATAGTAGTCTTCAAGTCCTTACCTCCTTTTGAAGGTAGCAATTTAAACCCAGCTTTTTTATAATCTTCGTCTAATACCCAAGCAATGGCCCAAAAGTGAGGGAATTGCCAAAAAAATTGAATGGCAAATAAAATACCAGGCTCCCAGCCAAATTGATTGGTAGCGGCTACCCAACCAATCATGGGCGGAAACGCCCCTGGCAATGCCCCTACAAAAACGGCGATGGGCCCCACTCGCTTCAAGGGCGTATAAACAAAGCCGTACAATATCAACGACAGCACCGACAAAGCGCACGAACGTAAATTGAAAAAGAGCGCAAAAATTATTAACCCCGCCCCAAAAAGTACCAAAGCAAACCAAACGGCTTCTTGCGGAGACAATCGCCCACTTGGTAAGGGGCGACTTTCCGTGCGCTTCATAAGCTTGTCTAAGTCCTTTTCAATCAACTGGTTAATTATATTTGCCGCCCCCGTAATAGTGAGCGAAGCCAGCAACATCATTGCCAAATTTGTCCAGATTACTTTATCTACCGCCAGACTATAGCCAAAGCCCGCCGAAAATGCCACGGTTGCGCTCAAACGGAATTTCAACAAATCAAAATAGGATTTTGCCTTATATGTCCATTTATTAACCCCCAAAGTTTCCTCTTTTACGGTTATCATCTATTGTATTTTTACGAATTAAACCAACTGAAACACGCGATTGCTAAATACTTTTTCGGCATTTAGCATTAACAACCCCACAAATTGCATGCCCACCACCAAAGTTGCCAACGTTAAATGGATTGGCTGCGCAAAGGCTGGCATACCAAAGTAAGCCAAAATTATTCCTGTACCAATTTCTATTACTACTGCAATCATTAAAGCAGTGGTTAAATTGAACAAAAAACCGCTTCCTACCGTATTTTTTCTCAAAAGGTAAATTAGCCCAACGTGCATGGCCAAAATAACCAGCGAAAAAGAGCGATGCACATAAAAACGATAGTCCAAAGCACCTATCCATTGGTCGCGGGCGTCATAGCCTGTGTTTTTCATCACTTCATCTATGGCTTCTCTCACCTGCGTACCCATTATTACCTGCAAAAGTGAAAGGCCAATTGTCCAATAAAACCATTTGTTCAAAAATGTTTTATCACTTATTTTCTCTACCCGAAGATTTCCTGCGTAAGAGCGTGCCAAAACATAGAGTAGCACAAACACAATCACAATGGCTACCAACATGTGGAGCGTAACCATGACGGGCTTTAATTCAAAGGAAACCACCTTTGACCCCAACCACCCTTGGAACCCCACCAAGACGAATGCGAGCAAGCTCATGTAAAAAATGGGGCGGTCTTTGCGAAAAAATGAAAAAGAAGCAAGCAAAGTACCCAATACCAGAAAGCCCGTAAAAGCCCCAAATAGTCTATTGAGATATTCTATCCACGTTTTGAGGGCGTTAAACTCTACTTCTCCCTTCAATTTTTGGCCAAATATTTCCTTGTAATTAGAAGGAAGTTGGGACTCCTGAGTAGGAGGAACCCAACTTCCAAAACATTTTGGCCAATCTGGGCAGCCCATACCAGCCCCCGTACTCCTAACAATACCACCAAGCAAGATCAAGACATACACTACCACTACCGTAAGTAGTGCCAGTCGCCGAAACCAGCGATTTCTTGGTTGATTAATGGGCAGTTCTGAACTGGTCATTTAAGTTTATTTCACCCAATTCTTCTTCCTCAGCTATCAAGGCCGTTTCGTGCGGCAAATTTGACTCTGGTGTTTGCGAATAAGGTACTGTTTGCGGAATAAAATCTTCGGCTGCGCCTGGCTTGCTATAATCGTAAGGCCAACGATACACCGCAGGAATCTCACCGGGCCAGTTGCCATGGCCAGGCACCAATGGTGTGGTCCATTCCAAAGTATTTGAACGCCAAGGATTCAACGTAGCCGTTCTACCTTTGAACATGCTGTAAAAGAAATTCCACAAGAATATGAATTGCGCAGCAAAAGTAAAAATGGCTGCAATACTTACGAACATATTCAAGTCGGTATAACTCTTCGCAAAATCAAAATTGGTAAATTGATAGTAACGACGCGGGAAACCAGCGATACCAATGTAATGCATTGGATAAAAAATCAAATACACGCCAATGAACGTGGCCCAGAAGTGGATCTGCCCGAGGGTATCGTTCATCATACGACCAAACATCTTAGGAAACCAGTGGTATATTCCAGCAAAGAATCCAAAGGCGGAGGCCGCACCCATCACAATGTGGAAGTGAGCCACCACAAAATAAGTATCGTGCAATTGAATATCTAAGGCACTGTTACCCAGAATAATACCTGTTACTCCACCCGACACAAACAACGACACCAGACCAATTGAGAACAACATAGCAGGCGTAAATATGATGTTACCCCTCCACAAGGTAGTGATGTAATTGAATGCCTTCACCGCCGACGGCACCGCAATAATCAAGGTCAAGAACATGAATATTGAGCCCAAAAATGGATTCATACCCGTTACAAACATGTGGTGTGCCCACACGATGAAAGCCAAGAAAGCAATACCCAGCAGCGACGCAATCATGGCACGGTAGCCAAAGATTGGCTTGCGGGCATTGGTTGCAATAATCTCCGAGGTCATGCCCAAAGCCGGCAGCAACACGATGTAAACCTCGGGGTGGCCTAAAAACCAAAACAAGTGCTGAAACAAAATAGGACTACCACCCATATTTGGCAAAGCCTCTCCGTTGATATAAATTTCCGACAGATAAAAACTTGTGCCAAAGTGGCGGTCAAAAATCAACAACAAAGCCGCCGAAAATAGCACTGGAAATGAGATTAGCCCTAAAACAGCTGTAATAAAAAACGCCCAGATTGTCAAAGGCAAACGGCTGAATGTCATGCCACGGGTACGCAAGTTGATAACCGTTGTAATGTAGTTGATGCCTCCCAATAGCGACGAAATAATAAACAGCGCCATGCTCGCTAACCAAAGTGTCATACCCATTTCAGAACCTATGTGGGCTTGGGGCAGGGCACTCAAAGGTGGGTAAATCACCCACCCGCCAGCGGCTGGGCCAGTATGTAAGAACAAAGACCAAAACATAATAACTCCTGACACGGCAAAAAACCAGAATCCCAACATATTGAGAAAACCAGAGGCCATGTCGCGGGCTCCTATTTGAAGCGGAATCAAGAAATTGCTAAATGTGCCACTCAAACCTGCCGTCAATACAAAAAACACCATAATGGTTCCGTGCATTGTAACCAGTGCCAAGTAAAAATTAGGGTCTAAGGTACCCGTTTCGGTAATCCATCTACCCAAAACTGGCTTCAACCAACTTAGATTAATGCCTGGAAACCCCAATTGCAACCGAAAAACAACAGACATGGCAATGCCAATAATGGCCCAAAAAATACCAGTAATCATGTATTGCTTGGCAATCGTTTTATGGTCTTCAGAGAAAACGTATTTTCTCCAAAAATTTTGCTCTTCATGGTGCTCGTGCACCTCTTCAACATGCGCATCAACCTGCGTATTTATTGCTACGACTGACATACGTTTATTATATTTAAAAGGTTTTTATAGTACAAATATATTATTTCAACGAAGCACTGCTGGCTGTTACTGCGCCAGTTTGGACAGTTGTGCTGTCGGTTGCGGGGGCAGCAGGCGCGTATTTCATTGCTTTGGCGCGTAGATTTTCGGGAATTCGAGCAATGTAATCGGGTTTAGATTGCAATACGGTTGCCAAAATTGTTTGCTGCTCAGACTGCCACTTTTTAAAAGAGGCTTCGTCTTCTACAATCAAGCGCATACGCATTGAGAAGTGTCCACGTCCGCAAACTTCGGTACAGGCTATTTCATAATCAAAATTAGGATTGCCCAATTCGGCGCGCATTTCTTCGGTTGATTTATCGGGCGTAAACCAAAACTTGGTGGGCATTCCTGGCACTGCGTCCATTTTCACGCGCATGTGTGGAATAAACACACTGTGCAGCACATCGCGGGCGCGAATCTTCAAAGCTACTGGTCTGTCTTTAATCACGTGCATTTCTGAAACGTGCGAAATATCGTCAAAAGATGCTTCGTCTGAGAAGTCCAATCCCATTGGATTCTGGATATTGTCATCAATCAACTTGTAATTGTAATTGCCTAATTTGTCGTCTTGCGAACCTCCGTAACGGGTCATCCAACCAAACTGCTTGCCCATAATTTCAACTACCAATGCGTTGTTGGGTGCATCTGACATAATATCGGTCCAAGCTCGGTAGCCCGTAAAAACCAATACCACCATAACTGCCGCTGGGATTGCAGTCCAAATTATTTCCAATTTAAGGTTATCTGGATAATAAGTTGCTTTATTGCCTTTTTTGTACTGGTACTTCCAAGAAAAATAAAACAACAAGATATTGACGGCCAAAAACGCAATCATCATTAAAGCCATCGAAAACCAGAACAATTCGTCGGTGCGGCGGCCATGCGGCGACGATGCCTCAGGAAGAAAACCATCTTTCGCTGCATAATAAGACCATACCGTACCTACAATGCCCAGTATCAATGCAACCAACCACATTACGCCATTCAATTTGTTGTTGGCTACTGGTTCGGCGTTTTCAGAGGTTGCATTGACTCCCCGCATCACTCCGCTCATTTTAGAGATAACCACAATGGCCATCACCAAAAATATTATTGTCAAAATTCCCAAAAAGTAAATCATAGCTATTTGCTTTGAATGAATTAAAAAGTATTACTTCCTTTTCGTTAGAACAACGCTAAACTCGCGAACGTCCAGGAGTCTTTGTGTATATCTTATTTACTCGTTGTTCAATAAAATTGTTTTTAATTTTATTGAATTTATTACGCAATATCGTGATGAAGCGATTCTTCCAACATTGGGTGGTTGCGTGGAATTAAATTGGCTTTTGTGAGTTGCGTAGAAACCGACCAAATGAACGCGGTAGCAAACATCAAAATAAAGCCGAATTCAACAGGCCCAAAACCAGCGTGTTCGCCCACAGTGCCAGGCATTACGTTGTTCCAAAAATCGAAATAATGCCCCACAATAATGGACCAACAAGCTATTTTTAGGACGCGTGGAGTACGCTTTGCATCTCTGGCCATGAGTACCAAAAACGGAACGAAGAAATTTAAAATCAAATTTACAAAGAAGGGCATCTTAAAAATTCCGCCATATCCTGTAAAGCGTTCACGGTAATAAATGGCTTCCTCGGGGAGGTTGGCATAGTAAATTAACAAAAACTGCGCAAACCACACGTAAGTCCAAAAAATAGTAAATGCAAAACAGAATTTACCCAAATCGTGCAAGTGACTGTCGTTTACTGCTTGTAAATAGCCCCGTTCTTTCAAAGTAACGATGGTGAGCGTCATCACGGCCAAACCAGCAACGTGCCAGCTTGCCAAAGTGTACCAGCCAAACATGGTAGAAAACCAGTGCGTGTCTATTGACATCACAAAGTCCCAGGCTGCGGTTGAAGAAGTTACGGCAAATACCACCAAAAACGCTGTTCCGAACTTGATACTTTTCTCATAATAGGCAATACCCCCTTCCAAATCTTCTTTTAATGAGAAGTTGCGCAGTACGCGCCACAATCCATACCAAAGCGCAAAGTACAGTACGATCCGAATCAAGTAAAAAGGAGTATTCAGAAAAGCACTTTTCCCTGCGATAATGGCATCATAATTGGCACTCTTGGGGTCTGTAATACCCTCGGTCGTCCAATGGAACATATCGTGTCCAGCTACAAAAAAGGTAATCAACATCAATAATCCAGTTATTGGCAAAAATGCGGGCATGGCCTCTGGAATACGCTTAAAAACTGCCGACCAACCCGACTGGGCCAAGTAATTATAGCAGATAAAAAACATTCCAATAACGGAAATGCCCGTAAAATATACGCTATTTGCCCAGACATTTGCCCAAATGCGGGTTGTCCATTTATACGCATGGTGCCCTGCTCCGTGCGCGCCGTGTTCGGCTCCGTGGGCTGCTGCTCCGTGCGCGGCCTCGTGGCCGCCACCGCCGCTTGCAAGCAAATAGGCTCCTACTAAAACCAAAGCCGCGCCGATGCCAAAACCAATGGCCAAGCGACGCTTGTCTGCTGAGGTAAACTCAAACTGTTCTTCAACCGAAACTGCTTCGTGATGATGTGCGCTCATTATAAAATCTTTAATCGTTGATAGTCAATAAATTAACTCTTTTGCAATTTGTGTACATAGTGTACAATTTTCCAACGTTCTTCTGGCGTAATTTGCGAGCCGTGGGGCCACATTCGGCCTTTTCCGTGGGTAATGACGTGAAAAATGTGTCCATCGTTCATGTTCAAATAAGCATCGGCCTTATAATTTGGCACACCTTTATACTGCTCGGCCACCAAGCCATTTCCTTCGCCGCCTTCGCCGTGGCAATGCTGGCAGTACCGTTCGTACAATACCTTGCCACTCGCCAGCGACTTCTCGTTGTTTGGCACAGGATTTATCAAAACCTGCTCGGCTATCGTTAGGCTATCTTTTGGTACGTTATAAACCATCAAATCTACTACCGCGCTATCACTAGTTCCAAATTTTGTTTGGTAATTGCGCCGCGACACCGTACCTGGCACTGGCTCGCGCATATTTTTGCCGTCGGCGTTGATGGTATTCTTGTTGATTTGTGAGTAAGGCTCATAACCAACCGAATTGTACATATTGGGCGCAAACTCCCAGTTGGTACTGTCGTGGCCACGCTTGCAAGAACTAATACCCACAGCAGTAAAGGCAACAACACTGACTATCAATAAACTAACTTGTTTCATCGTAATTAAAGCATTATACTTGTTTTACACTTACTTCCTCAGCACCCGACGATTTCAGAACGCCTGCAATTTCAGATTCTGACAATTTATTTTTACTCAAATCTATTGCCATCACAAACTTATTGTCGGTACAGCGTGGGTCAAACAAAAGTGGTTGTACGGTGGGCCCAAATCCATTTGAAATAAAGAACGTGAAGGTCATTCCAAAAGCCGTAAAAAGTACCGTCATTTCAAATAATATCGGTACGTAGTTGGGGAATGAAATGGGGTCTTTACCGCCAATCACCATTGGCCAGTCAAAGCCCATTGTCCAGATAATTAACACCAAACCACAAATAAGCCCCGTACAGCCAAACATAAAAGCAGCTATACCAATGCGGGTACGCGGATGCCCAATGGCCGTGTCCATGCCGTGTATGGCAAATGGAGAGTAAACCTCGTGGATTTTAACGCCCGCCTTTTTTACCTTGCCGACGGCTTCCAGCACCACGTCGTCGTCGTCGTACACCCCTACCAAAAATTTACCAGTTGATTCTGCCATGATTCTGTATTTTTTCTGTTACTTATTGAACGTCTTTATTGAAAGATGGTACCGATACCCGTTCGCCTTTGGCTACGCCCGATACTTTTTTGGGCAATTTTTCGGAAGATGACTTAATAACTGCTTTCACCTCTGCCATATTTACAACGGGTAAATACTTAGAAAACAAAAAGAAACAGGTAAAAAAGAAACCAAAGGAGAAAATATAGTCGCCAATATCAAACATAGTAGGCGAGAACATGGCCCAACTTGACGGAATATAGTCGCGGTGCAAAGAGGTAACAATAATTACGAAACGCTCAAACCACATGCCAATATTTACAATAACCGAAATAAAGAATGTCCATTTTATGCTGCGACGAATGCTACGGCTCCAAAACAACTGCGGCGATATTACGTTGCAGGTCATCATGGCCCAATATGCCCACCAGTAAGGGCCTGTGGCGCGGTTTACAAAAGCGTAGCTCTCGTACTCTACCCCCGAATACCACGCAATAAAAAATTCTGTCAAATAAGCTACTCCCACAATCGAACCCGTCAGGGTAATAATCTTATTCATAGACTCGATGTGTTCGAGCGTGATATAGTCTTCCAATTTATACACCACGCGCGTTACCAACATCAAGTTTTGTACCATTGCAAAGCCCGAAAAAATGGCTCCTGCCACAAAGTACGGCGGAAAAATCGTGGTGTGCCAGCCTGGAATCACCGACGTAGCAAAGTCCATTGATACAATGGTGTGTACCGAAAGCACGAGAGGAGTTGACAAACCAGCCAAAATCAAACTAATGTACTCGTAGCGCGACCAAGCCCTTGCCGAGCCGTTCCAACCCAACGCAAGTGCGCCATAAATGTATTTTGATACTTTGTTTTTGGCACGGTCGCGGATAGTTGCCAAGTCGGGAACTAAACCTACGTACCAAAACAAGCAAGAAACCGAGAAATAAGTTGAGATGGCAAACACGTCCCAAACGAGCGGGGAGTTGAAGTTTACCCACAAAGAGCCAAAAGTATTGGGAAGTGGCAAAGCCCAGTAAGCCAACCACGGCCGCCCCATGTGCATCACAATAAAAGAGGCAGCGCACAATACGGCAAAAATGGTCATTGCTTCGGCAGCGCGGTTGATAGAAGTCCGCCATTTTTGACGGAACAACAGCAAGATGGCCGAAATTAGCGTGCCAGCATGCCCAATACCTACCCACCATACAAAGTTGGTAATATCCCACGCCCAACCGACGGTCTTGTTCAAGCCCCAAACGCCAAGACCCTCCCACCACGTCCACAAAACGCAGGCTAATCCGTAAACTAAAACTACGAGCGATATCCCAAAAGCAACTTTCCATTCCTTGGTAGGCTTTCCTTCGACGTGTCGGCAAATATCCTCGGTTACATCGGCGTAGGTTTTACCGCCAGTTACCAATGGGGTTCTTACAGGTGAAGTTACGTGCATAACTGTATTAATATTAAAAAATGAATAGTCTTAGATATCAATATTAGCTGTGTGCGTGTCCCGCGTGTTCGTGGGCGGCATCAGCTACTTTTGCTTCAATGTCTTTGTTACGAATTTTTACCAAGTAAGAAACAACGGGTTTTACGTTTATTTCTTCCAACATCGTAAAAGCGCGCCCTTCTTTTTCTTCGGCCAACAGCTTAGAAAGCGCACTTTGGGGGTCGTTCATGTCGCCAAAAACAATGGCCTCGGCGGGGCAAGATTGAGAACAAGCCGTTACAATTTCGCCATCAATAGGACGGCGACGTTCTTTTTTGGCGGTCAATTTACCTTCTTGAATACGCTGCACGCACATCGAACACTTCTCGATTACCCCGCGCGAACGAACCGTTACGTCGGGATTGATTACCATCTTGCCCAAATCATTGTTAAAGTGGTAGTCGTAGTTGTCGTTGTCGAAGTACTTAAACCAGTTAAAACGACGCACTTTAAAGGGGCAATTGTTGGCGCAGTAGCGCGTACCAATGCAGCGGTTATAGGCCATTTGGTTGAGTCCCTCGGTGCTGTGGGTAGTGGCCAATACTGGGCAAACCGTTTCGCAAGGTGCATTGCTACAATGCTGGCACATCAAAGGCTGGAATACCACATCGGGATTTTCGGAGGCTAACTCCAACGCCCGTGGGCCGTCTATCAAGCCCAGTTCCTCGGCTTTGCCGTCGGCATCGCTTGAATAATAACGGTCAATCCGAATCCAGTGCATTTCGCGGCGGTTGATTACCTCTTGGCGACCTACTACCTGCACGTTGTTTTCGGCTTGGCAGCTTACCACACAAGCTCCGCAACCATTGCAAGCGTTTAGGTCGATGGCCATGCCCCACGAGTGGTTGGGCTTTTCGTAGCCGTTCCAAAGGGTAATATCTCCTGGCGATTTCAGGCCTTCTGAAGTAGCTACTTTGGGGAAGAACCGACCCGCTTTGGTGTCTTTCTGATAGGCGGCCAAGTTGGATTCTTGCACAACGGCCCTGCGTCCCATTACGGTTTCGTGGGTTTGGGTTTGGGCAATATCGCGTTTATCCCCTGTTTTGGTAATGGTGGCTACTCCTGCATTGAAGCTCGTAAAACCATTTTTTGTTACAATCATTGGGTAAACGTTCACCCCTACTCCATTGCCCGATTTACCCGCTTTTTCGCGGCCATACCCAATGGCAATGGCAATGGTTTCGTTGGCTTGCCCAGGCTGAATAAGCACTGGCAACTCAACTGCTTTACCGCTTATTTCTACTTTTATAACGTCGCCTTGCACGAGTTCGTTATCTTTCGCTGTTTTCTGCGAAATGCTGGCGTAATTGTCCCAGCAGGCTTTGGTAACGGGTTCAGGAAATTCTTGCAACCAAGGATTGTTGGCCATTGCGCCAGTACCCATGCCTACTTTTTCGTACAATATCACTTCTATTCCACTCGATTTGGGGCTGCCAATGGCCGCAATTGCGCCCGCAACGTTGCCCGTAAAAGACGCGCCACTCATGGCAACGCCCGCACCTGGCTCGTAAATACCATCGTGCAGACATTTCACCCAAAATTTCTCAAAATCACTATCGCCCGATTTAGGGAACAGGTTGTTTTTCCAGTAGTTGCGCACGTAAGCATTGTAGTCGCTGTTTGCACCAGCCCACTTCAATAAACTTGCCTGTGCTTGGCGGGTTTTGTAGATCAATGATATGGTTGGCTGAATCAAACTATAATGACCAGCTTTTGGCTCGGCATCACCCCAACATTCCAGAAAATGAGGAGCGGGAGTAATGTATTTGCACAAGGAAGCCGTTTCGTCGGCGCGGTCGGCAAACGATACCGATAGCGTTACTTTACTCAATGCTGCTTTCAGTTCAGCACCGCGTGGGTGGTCATAAACAGGATTGGCTGCATAAAACAGTACCGCCCCAACTCCTCCAGCTTTGCTTTCGTTGATAAAATTACTCATGGCCACATCATTGCCTTGGCGGTAATTTACGGGCGTAGCCAGGTCAATTGTTTGGCCGTAAGCACCCAATAGCGCATTAATTGCGTTCACTACCGTTTGCACACTGGGGTCGTTCGAGCCCGATACCACCAGCGCAGCACCCTTTGCCGCTTTCAAGTCAGTGGCGGCTTTGGCAATGAGTTTGTCCGTTTTGTCGCCCAACGACGGGGCGTTAGTGCCATTCAATTTATTGTACAGGGCTACAGCCACCAATCCTTCCTGCGCGGGTTTTACGGCGGCGCGGTAGTCGGCATTTGCGCCAGTCATTGACATTGCCGTTTCAAACTGATAATGCCGCGACATCTCCCTTTTACCTCCTTTCGCGCTGCTCAATTTGCGCGTTAGGGCGTATTGTCTGGCATATTCATTGGAGCCAATCCACGTGCCCAGAAAATCGCAGCTCAAGCCTACTATTACGTTGGCTTTGCTGAAATCGTAGGAGGGTACAATGGCTTTGCCAAATGAGTCGGCATTGGCTTTTATCAAACCTGCCACCGAGTTGGCATCGTAAGTAACGTGCTTGGTAGTGGGGTATTTGGCCGTAAATTCGGCTATAACTGATTTTGTAGAAGGGCTTAAAATGCTTGAAGAAACAACATAAATATTGCTTCCTCGGCTTGCCAAAGCCGCCAACTGCGCCGATATTTCTTTATCAACAACATTCCAATCGGCATCGGCTTCGCCTTTTTTGGGGCCTTTCAACTTTTCAACGTCGTACAAACCCAACAAAGAAGCTTGGCCACGGGCATCTACGCCACCTTTGGTAATGCTCGATTGCTTGTTGCCTTCTATTTTAATGGGTCGGCCTTCGCGGGTTTTAACCATGATGCTGGCATAGTCGCCGCCTTCTGCATAGCTTGAGGCGTACCAATCGGCAATAGAAGGGAAGGTATCGGTTGGCTTATTAACGTACGGAAGCGAATTTTTGACGGGTGCATCGCAAGCTGCCAAAGACACGGCGGTCATTCCAAAGCCCAGTACTTTCAAAAAATCGCGGCGATCTGACAAGTCACCAAGACCATCTACTAGGCTATTACTTTGGGTTTGCTCGGGGCTTTCGAGGTTGTTAAACTCGCTGTTTGCGTTTTTTACAAACGTTTCATCGTTGCGAAGTTCTTCTAAACCCTTCCAATACCGCTTTATATTATTGCTCATGAGATATACAAATAAGGTAATCTTCGATTTTTTGTTTTTTTATTAATAATGGCACTTTGAACATTCCAGTCCGCCGATGTCGGCTACTTTGAGCGGCTCTTTGGTCTTGGATTTGTGCAACGACACCAACTTGTCATAATAGGCATTGTCTTTGGTATTGACTTCGGTTTTTCGGTGGCAATCAATACACCAACCCATCGTAAGCGACGAGCGTTGCTGAACTACTTCCATTTTTTCGATTTCGCCGTGGCATTGCACGCATTGCACGTTGCCCACGTTTACGTGTTGGGCATGGTTGAAGTATGCCAAGTCGGGGAGATTATGAACCCGCACCCACTCAACTGGTTTGTTGGCTTCAACGGCGGCATAAATTTTCTGAATCTCTGGCGACTCTTTCTTAATCACGCCGTGGCAATTCATACAAATGTTGGCCGAAGGTATCGTAGCTGATTTGCCTCTGTTTACGCCCGTGTGGCAATAGTTACAATCTACTTTATACTGACCCGCGTGGAGTTTGTGCGAAAACGCAATTGGCTGCTTGGGCGCGTAACCTTGCTGAATACCAATGCCGTACATGCCATCAAGGGTGGCCTTGGTGGCCATCAATATGAAGAACCAAACCGATGCACTACGAACGGCTTTATTTTGCGTAAAAGTAGTGAGTCCACTGCGCAAACGCTCCATAAACGTTTCGCCTTCTGCTACCGTGGTGCTTTGAGGGCCATTTACCGCTCTTCCAAGTACTGAAACGACGGTCATCAGCACCCCCAATACCAGCAACATAACTACAAGCAAGGCTACAAGTAAGTACGTGAACAAGTCTGAGGGAGCTCCACTGCCCCCAGCTGGTTGCGCAACTGCACCACCAGCCGTTGGGGCAACAACCGCAGGCGCAGCGTTGTGTTTCTCGACATAGGCCAAAATATCTTTTACTTCTTTTTCGCCGTATGCCGGAAAAGCAGTCATCTGGGCTTTGCCGTACTTGTTGTACAAATCCACGGCATATTGGTCGTCACTGGCTATCACGCCGTTTGGATTTTTTATCCACTTCACCAACCAAGCCAAATCGCGGCGTTGTTGAATGCCTTTCAAGCCTGGGCCTACCACCACTTGATCGCCTGGGTTATGGCAAGATGCACAGTTATTCTTAAACAACGTTTCGCCGTTGGCGGCATCTCCGTCTTGCGCTGTTGCGGCGGCTGACCACATCAATCCAGTGCAAAATAATAGCATTGTGCACTGAACGCGTAGTGATTTAAAAAAATTAGGACTTTTCATTGTATTTAATGGATTTGCAGAAATCTTACTCTTTCACCCTACAAAAGTAAGGTACGATTGCAATTATGCAAAAGTATTTTTGTGCTTAATTTGCAATAAACGATTATTTAGAATATTTCTAATTTGTTTAACAATCTTATTTTCAATGCTATCAATATACGTCGTATTTGATATTTGGCAAGTGTAAAAAACAAAAAAGTACCATTTGATCGGGCAACCATTGCGCTGCGACCAAATAGTACTTTTTTTAGACAGTTGCTATTTTTGTCATAAAAGACAATGAGCGAGGTCCCGAGCGGATTCGAACCGCTGTACGAGCTTTTGCAGAGCTCTGCCTAGCCACTCGGCCACAGGACCAAAAAACTGGGACGATTTTATCAACTATTTGCTTTTTTAAACAGTTAGCGGGTCAATCGTCCCAATCATTTACTTTATCTATTCCGTTTCACCTTCTTTCAAAACAGCCTTTTTGGAAGATTTACGCTTTTTCTCGCCTTCTTCCATTTGCTCTTTCAAAGCCGACAAAGCGCCTAAGTCGCCCAGAGTTGCTTTTTCGTTCTCTTTGGGTTTTTCTACTTTGGCTGCCACTTTGGCTTTTTCTTCTGGTTTTGGCGCAGGCTCGTCTTTTTCTTGCCAAGTTTTGGTGTGCGAAAGTACAATGCGCTTTTCGTCTTTCACAAATTCTTGCACTTTAAAGTCGAGGGCTTCGCCTACTTCGGCCAGCGTTCCGTCTTCTTTGGCCAAGTTCTTCAAGGTACACAGTCCTTCAATGCCGTATGGCAATTCAAGCACCGCCATCTTTTCGTTCTTGCCCACGATGGTACACTTATGAACAGTACCAATTGTAAATACCGTTTCAAAAGTATCCCAAGGGTTTTCTTCTAAATGCTTGTGACTTAAAGACAAGCGGCGATTGTCGGCATCGAGTTCGAGTACCATGACTTCAAGTTCTTCGCCCACTTTGATAAAGTCGCTTGGGTGCTTGATTTTCTTAGTCCAAGACAAATCCGAAACGTGTACCAAACCATCAATACCTTCTTCTAATTCTAGGAACAAACCAAAGTTGGTCAAATTGCGTACCGTTCCTTTGTGGTGCGTACCAATGGCATATTTTGCCAACGCTTCTTGACGTGTCCATGGATCGGCAGTCAATTGCTTGATACCCAGCGACATCTTGCGATCTGTGCGGTCGAGTGTCAAAACTACGGCCTCAATTTCATCGTTGATTTTCAGGAAGTCTTGTGGATTGCGTAAGTGCTGCGACCACGACATTTCTGAAACGTGAATCAGACCTTCTACGCCAGGAGTAATTTCGAGGAAAGCACCATAATCTGCCACATTTACTACGCGGCCTTTTACTTTTGACCCAATCTCTAAACCCACCGCCAATGACTCCCAAGGATGTGGCTGAAGTTGCTTCATACCAAGCGAAATACGCTTTTTGTCTTCGTCGAAGTCAAGTACAACAATGTTGATTTTTTGGTCTAAGTTCAACAAATCTGACGGGTCTCCGATGCGACCCCAAGAGATGTCGGTAATGTGCAATAGACCATCAACGCCGCCTAAGTCAATAAATACGCCAAATTTGGTCATATTTTTGATTACACCTTCTAATACTTGGCCACGCTCGAGGTTGGTAAGTATTTGTTGGCGTTGTGCTTCGAGGTCTTTTTCTATCAGTATTTTGTGAGATACCACCACGTTGTTGTTGGCGTGGTTGATTTTCACTACTTTCACTTCCATTTTCTTACCCACGAAAATATCAAAATCGCGAATGGGTTTTACGTCGATTTGTGAACCTGGTAAGAAGGCTTCAACGCCATAAATATCTACAATCAAACCACCTTTGGTACGACGCTTCACGAAGCCATCAATAATAAGGTCGTCGTCAAACGATTTTTGAATATTGTCCCAAGCGGTAATGACTTTGGCTTTCTTGCGCGACAAAATCAACTGCCCGTTGGCATCTTCTTGGTTTTCGATATAAACTTCTATTTCGTCGCCGTTTTTGAGATCTGGCATATCACGAAACTCTGAGCGCGGCACAATGCCGTCTGACTTTGAGCCTATGTTCAAAATCACCTCGCGGTCGTTCATGCCGACCACTACGCCTTTCACTACTTCTTTTTCGGCAACGGCTGAGAGTGTTCCGTTGATAAGTTCTTCAAGTTGGGCTTTTTCGGCAACAGTATAACCTCCTCCGAAGCCTTTACCTATTACCCGATCCCAGTCAAAATCAGCGACTTGTTGTTTACTCATATAAATTGTGCGTTAGCCCTTTGCTACATCAACTCTCGGGCAGTTCGAGCTGAATTTTGTTAAAATAAAATCTTTTCCTTGCAAAACGGAGTGCAAAGGTAAGGTCTATCTACAAAAAAAGCAACTTTTTAGTGAATCTTTTCTCGTTTGGATAGATACGGCATCCAAGAGTCGTCGGCTGCGCCCGAAAACTCGCGCAAGAAAACAATAAATGAGGGTTTGAAGGGGCGTTGGCGAAGGGGCATATTTGCCTCTTCGGGGGTAAAATCACCTTTTTTAGTGTTGCAACGCTTGCAGGCGGTGGTCAGGTTGTCCCAACTGGTGCGCCCACCGCGCGAGCGGGGCATTACGTGGTCGAGGGTGAGTTCTTCGTGGGTACCGCAATAAACGCACCGGTGGTTGTCGCGTTTGAAAATATTTTGACGGGTCATCATCACACCCTTGTAGGGCACTTGCACGTACCGATAGAGCCGAATGACGGTAGGCATGGGGTATTTTTCATCAACCGTACGCAAGTATTGGTCGGGGATGTGCGAAACCAATTCTGCCTTATCGAGATAAACCAATAAAAAAGCTTTTGGGACGGAGCAAACGCTCAACGCACTGTAATCTTGATTTAATACCAGAACTTTCCTGCCCATAACCGCTTTACAGAGTGGAAGTTATTTTTTTGCAAGATACATTTTTAGTCGGACAAAAAATCGTTTTTTACGGTAAGCTTGCACAAAAGGCACAAATTTTTAACGGGTTGTTCATCAATCATCATCTCGTTCGCGTTGCAAGTCGCGATCTTTAATGGTTTCGCGTTTGTCGTACAATTTTTTACCTTTGGCCAGGGCTATTTCAAGTTTTGCCAAACCACGCTCGTTGATAAACAATCTTGTGGGCACAATCGTTAGCCCTTGGTCGTTGAGTTTGAGCACCAACCGTTTGAGTTCGCGCCTTTTAAGGAGCAGTTTTCGGTCGCGCAGGGGGTCGTGGTTGTAGTAAGTGCTTTTTTCGTAGGGAGAAATGTGTAAATTCCGAACCAGCAATTCGTTGTTGTTAAAAAGGCAATAAGAGTCGCTCATGTTAAACTTTCCTTGCCGAATAGACTTGATTTCGGTGCCAGTAAGGGCCATTCCAGCCGAAAATTCCTCTAAGAAAAAAAATTCAAAAGAGGCGCGGCGGTTGGTGCTATCTATGGTCTTTTGGGGTTTGCGCATTTTTTAAATTTTGGGGTCGAGTTAATGAGGCAATAAAGCAATTCTGATTGGTGGCTCACAGTATTTTAAAAATATTTTAAAGCGTACAAACTAACACAAAACAAATGAGAAAAATTTCAAAAGGAGTATTGGCTATTTTTTTGGTGCTATCTGCGTGGGTGGTGAAGGCGCAAAATGCGGAAGAGATTGCGGCAAAAAGCCCAATTGAGCAATTGTTTGAGGGAATGAAAAAAAGTGACTCGGCGATGGTTCGCCAGGCTTTTGCCCCAAGCGGGCGTTTAGAAACCGTTTTGAAGGACAAAAACGGCGTGGTGAGCGTAAAAAATACCGGCCTCTCTCAATTTTTTGCAAACATTGGCAGCCAACCCGCTGGCGCGCTGGACGAACGCCTGATGGGTATGGAGTTGAAGATTGACGGCGAAATAGCCACAGCTTGGACTCCCTACGAATTTTGGTTCAAGGGCCAGTTTATTCACCGTGGCGTTAACGCGTTTCAGCTCGTCAAACTGGCCGAGGGCTGGAAGATTTGGAGCATTATTGATACACGACGGAAGTAACTTTTAAAGAAGGCAATTCTATCTTTTCGATGAGTTGGTCTTCGAGCAAACTCGCCCAAGCGTTGATGTAAAGCACCACGTCATCGCGGAAATTATGGCGTAGATAGCGTTTTTCGGTGGGCAAACGTTGCAAAACAGCAGGGTCAGAAAGCCGTTCTAAGTGCTTCAAGTCGGCGGTATTTAGCCCCGCGTTCATCATTTCATTGAGGAGCAAATCCATGGGCAAGCCGCTCATAGGGCAGTAGTCGTTGAGTTGCTCGTTCCAGTCGCCGCGCCCGTTGGCAAGGGCATATTGGTGAATTTGGGCTTTGGTCAATTGGCTGATTTCTTGGGCCAAGTTGCCGCAGTTGCAGCTTCCCATGTGTCCCCACTGATAGGGCGCACCTTTCTGAATTTTGCGGGCGGTACTGCGCAGCGCATTGACTAACGTGATATTTGGTTGGGCCATAACCAGGTAAAATTTGTGCGTTTGTAGATAAAACCAACTGTTTGTGATTTTTGTTTGATTTTTAGCTTTTTGTTGCCGTATTTTTGCCAAACTTACTGAACGGCAAGCTACCTGCGCGCTGTTTTTTTTGTTCTAAATTTTAATCAATTGCCCCTTACTATTTTTAAGTATTTTATTCTGACTATAACGTATTTTATGAAATCATTTATCGGGGCTATGCTCTGTATTTTGTTTTTTGCGGCCTGCGGTCGCCATTTTGACCCAAATAAAACACACAAAATTCAAGAAATCAAGTCCGATTTTGCACTCATGCGAAGTGCCCTCGAAGAAGCCCACCCTGGCCTATACCGCTACACTACACCCGATAGCCTTAAAATGGTTTTTGAGCAAGTAGAAAAGCAACTCAACCACCCCATGACCGAGCGTGCGTTTCGGCGGGTGGCAAGTCCAGTGTTTGCCATCATTGGCTGTGGGCACAGCGGTATTTATGCCTCCAAAGGCTATATAAAGTACACCAATAAAAACAAGCCCAAGGAGTTTCCGCTTACGCCCTACTGGTCGCAAAATAAATTATGGATTATACAAAATCGCACCCACGACACCACCCTGACCGCAGGCACTGAAATTGTAGAACTGGACGGGCGGCCCGCAGCAAAGGTCATTGCCGATATGCAACTGTTGATTCCGTCTGATGGCTACAACAAAACGTACAAAAATGTGGTTATTAACACTAATTTTGGCCCCTTTTATCGGTTTTTGTCAGGAAGTCTTGACACGTTTCGGGTGGTAGTAAAAGATACCGCTGGCCACGTCCGAGCCATTCGTTTGGCTTTCAACAATCCGCCCAGCAAAGTCAAAAAAACCAACGCGACCATGCCCCCCAAGTTGCTTCCAGTTGTTCCTCCATTAACCCCAAAAATAGCTCCAAAACGCTCCAAAGCCCACTTACGGCGCAATTTGAGTTTTTCTGAAAAAGACAGCAATTTGGCTATTTTAGACATCAATACTTTTAGGGACCAGGGTTTTAAGGCTTTTTATCGGCGTAGTTTCAGAACCTTACAACGGCGCAATACCAAAAACTTGGTAATAGACCTGCGCAACAACGGCGGCGGGCGCTCAGATGCAAGCATCAACTTGATGTCTTATTTGTTAGATTCTGCTTTTGTGGTGTATCGGCAAGTAGAAGCCCCCGTAGCCAAGCCTTCTTTCAATCAATACTTGGGCTGGAAGTTTCTGCGTTTTGGGGTACGGAATTTTTGGAGTAAACGCACCCCGGCGGGCGGCTTGCTCAACCGTGCCACAGGAAAAACCCACAAGCCAACCCGCAAATACCACTTTGAGGGCAATGTTTTTGTGTTGACCAATGGCGGCTCGTTTTCGGCCTCGGCTATTTTTGCCTCCATTGTGCAGCAACACGGGCGTGCCCGCACAGTTGGGCGCGAAACGGGCGGCGGGCGGTATGGCTGCAACGCCTTTGTATCGCCCATGCTCACCTTGCCCAGCACCAACACGCAGGTAAGAATGCCCCTGTTTAAGATTGTGCTGGAAATACCTGGCAAAGACAACGGACAGGGCGTAATGCCCGATTTTCCCGTGGAATTCTCGTTTCAAGATGCCCTAAAAAACCGCGATTTGGACATGGAAAAAGTAGAAGAATTGCTAAAAATTAAGTAATTTAAGTAGTTTTGGTAAGACCAATAATAGCTACCTATATGTTTCATCACATTTTCTAATTCTGACACAAAACTGCAGCATGCGCCTTTCTGCCAATATTTTCAACCTTTTTGACCGCAGTATTTTCTACGGCGAAATCGAAATTGACAACGAGCGAATCAGCCTCGTAAACAAAATAGGGCCCGTGCGTCTTGGTGCCCCTTATCTACTGCCAGGTTTTGTAGATGCCCACGTACACGTTGAAAGTGCGATGCTCACGCCCGCACAGTTTGCGCGCTTGGCGGTGGTGCATGGCACAGTGGCCACGGTGTCAGACCCACACGAGATTGGCAATGTGCTTGGCGTAGCGGGCGTACATTATATGATAGACGACGGCAAGCGCGTACCGTTCAAGTTTTGTTTTGGCGCGCCATCTTGCGTACCTGCTACCGTTTTTGAAACCGCTGGGGCAGCCATATCAGCGCAAGACGTGCGCGACTTGCTGGCCATGAAAGAAATTGGCTACTTGGCCGAAATGATGAATTTTCCAGGCGTGCTGAACCACGACCCCGAAGTGATGGAAAAAATTCAGTTGGCAAAGGCATTCAATAAACCCATTGACGGCCACGCGCCAGGTTTGCGCGGAGCCGATGCCCAACAATACGCGGCGGCGGGCATCACTACCGACCACGAGTGCTTTACCTACGAAGAAGCCTTTGAAAAAATTCAGTTGGGTATGCACATCTTGATTCGGGAAGGCAGCGCGGCCAAAAATTTCGAGGCATTGATTCCGTTGGTGGCGCAATTTCCAGAGCGCATTATGTTTTGCTCCGACGACAAGCACCCCGATAGCCTCGTACAAGGCCACATCAATGAGCTGGTAAAGCGGGCTTTGGCCAAAGGCTACGATTTGTTTGCTGTTTTGCGGGCCGCTTGCCTCAATCCTGTGTTGCACTACCGCCTGCCCGTGGGGCTGCTACGCGAAGGCGACCCTGCCGATTTTATTGTGGTAAACAACCTGCAAGATTTTGACATATCGGCAACCTATATCAACGGGCGGCGCGTGGCCGAGAACGGCGAAACTTTCATTACCGATTTGCGCAGCCCCGTTGTCAATCAATTCGATTGTTTGCCCTGCCAACCCGCCGATATGGCCATCTATACCCTTGATTCAGTAGTAGTTATCAACGTAATAGAAGCCTTAGATGGTCAATTGATAACCAATGCGTTGCAGTTGCCCGCTTGCACTGAAAACGGACAAATTGTAGCCGACACTTCGCGCGACATTCTAAAAATAGCCGTAGTGAATCGTTACAAGCCTGCACCCATCAAAGTAGGTTTTATAACCAATTTTGGCCTTCAAAAAGGGGCCATTGCCTCGTCGGTAGCGCATGATTCACACAATATTATTGCCGTAGGTTGCAGCGACGACAGTTTGGCCCAAGCCATCAATTTAATCATCGAAGCACGCGGCGGTATTGCCGCCGTTGCCTCGCCCAATCACGCCCAAGTCTTGCGTTTGCCCATTGCGGGGCTCATGTCTGATGCCGACGGTTATGAGGTAGCTCAACAATACACGGCGATTGATTTTTTTGTAAAAGATATTTTAGGTTCAAAACTATTTTCCCCTTTTATGACCTTGTCTTTTATGGGGCTTTTGGTAATACCAGCCCTGAAAATGAGCGACTTAGGGCTATTCGATGGGCAAAATTTCACCTTTAAAAAATTGGTAGAAAAAAATTAATTGTAAAAAAAACACTTTTTAATTTGCAATTAATTATATGGAAAATTATATTTGAGGTGTCGATTATTTCTAACTCCCCCAAACCCCACTATAATGGCAAGATTGACCCTGTCCACCTACGAGGAAGTAATGCTGTGGAACCAGTTTCGTAAAGACGATGACCTATCATTTGCTCGTTTGTATCAGTGCTATGTTCAATTGCTTTACAACTACTGCACCCAATTTACGGTTGATAAAGCGTTGATTAAAGATTGTATTCATGACTTGTTTGTAGAGCTTTGGCAGCACCGCCATACCCTGGGCGATACGACCTCCGTACGCTATTATTTGATGGCTTCTATCAAGCGGAAGTTGGTGAGGCACTTGAACGCCCTCCAAAAAAACACCAGCAGCGAAGAAATTCCACTCGAATACCACCACCTATATACCAACTCGGCGGAGTCGGGGGTGATAGCGCACGAGGAATACATGCAAACCACCACCAGCCTCAACAATGCGCTCGAAAAACTACCACGGCGACAACGCGAAGCGATTTTCCTGAAATTTTACGTTAATATGACCAACGAGGAGATTTCGAGTTTTATGAAAATTAACATCCAATCGGTGTATAATTTGGTGTTCGGCGCGTTGAGCACCATGAAGAAGCAATTGTCGCCCGACCACATCATAATTTAGGCAATAAGGCGATTTGGTGCGTAGTGTTGTTCGGGCGTGTTTATTTTGCCTATAATCTGCCGTCCGACAAATAATAACGTGGACGACTGATTAGGATTGGACTTACCAGCGTAACGCCCAAAAAATCGGGATTGTAGCCAAACGTTACGCTGTATTCTAATTCAATTTTGAATTCGCCAAAAGCCACGCCTACTTTTGGCGCGAGCGTAGCGTAAAGTCTGTTTTCTCTGGGTAAATAAATGAGGTTCTGCTGTTTTTTCAAATCTACTGCCTGAAAAACCCCAATGTAAGTAATGCCCGTACTTAGTCCTGCGTAAAATCTACGTTTGGCATTGGCCGACGCGGCAAAGTAACGCTCGGCGGTGAGCAGTACAAAAGGTGTAAACTCACGCTCCGAGCGAATCTGAAGCGTGTCGGTAAAAACAGGCCGAAACAACCCACCAATTTTTAGTCCCAATGTGAACCTATCGTTGAAATAATACTTGGGAGCGGCGTAAAACTGAAAACCAATGCCCTGGGTATAAAACAGGGGGTTAATGTCGTAAGCGCGGCCTGCTTTGAGTAGCCCTACGCCAAAACCCAAGTCCATTTGAAATGGATACTGAACCTTCTCCGTAGAGCGTATTTGACCCAAAACGTGGGTTCCCCAAAAAATAAAAATGATACCACTCCACCAACAAAGCTTTTTCATATTGTTTGGATATTATTTGTTATTTTAAAACAGTAACAAAAACAAGGCCAAAAATGTGGCGGTTGTTTTTGTGGGGGTATTGTTTCGCTATTCGTAGCGTTTTATTGCTTGTTTTAAAAGCCCCCCAATAAATTTTCAAATTTATAACAAATTAGATTTACAAGTCGTTGTACTTTTGTGAATTAAGTAAGACCAAATTAACCTCCTTCTACAATAGAGATTATGAAACAAAACTTTTGGTGCGGTTTTCTGCTGATTGGTGCAGTTGTTGGCTCAACATTAATGACCTCCGCGCAATCGGCAAAGCGCATACTGGTTTTTTCTAAAACCTTGGGCTTTCGGCACGCCTCAATCCCTGCGGGCAAAGCAGCCATTCAAAAAATGGGCATTGAAAATGGGCTTGTGGTGGACACCACCGAAAATGCCGCCATGTTTACCGAAGCCAATTTGAAAAAATACCACGCCGTCATTTTTTTAAGCACCACGGGCAACGTACTCAATGATGCCCAGCAAGTGGCTTTTGAACGTTACATTCAAGCAGGAGGCGGCTACGTGGGCATTCACGCCGCCACCGACACCGAATACGACTGGCCGTGGTACAACAAATTGTCGGGTGCGCAATTTTTGAGCCACCCAGGCAACCCCAACGTGCAAACGGGCGAGACATACGCTGTCAATAAAAATCACCCTTCTATGTTCGGTTTTCCCGAACGTTGGAAAATAAAAGATGAATTCTACGATTTCAAAAATTTTAACGAAAAAGTAAATGTCTTGGTAAAAATTGACGAAAACACTTATAAAGACGGCAAAATGGGTGCCAATCACCCCATGGCTTGGTACCACGACTACGACGGCGGCAAGGCATTTTATACCAACTTTGGCCATACTGACGAAACTTTCAGCGAACCCGTTTTTGTGAAGCACCTCTTGGGCGGTATTCAGTCGGTATTGTCCAATAACTTGGACTACTCCAAAGCGCGCCCCGAAGAAAACCGCTTTATCAAGACCGTACTGGGTGAAAAATTTTATGAGCCAACCGAACTGGCCGTCCTCGACGACCACCGCGTGCTGTTTAGCGAAAGGCACGGATTGCTCAAATTGTATCACCCCAAAACCAACAAAATAAAAGTGGTTGGGCAAATTCCCGTCTATGATAAGTTTGAGTATGGCTTGATGGGTTTGAATATCGACCCCAATTTCAAACAAAACAAATGGGTTTATTTGTACTACTCGCCCGTGGCCAACGCCCAAGGCGACACGGCGCAGCGGTTGGTGAGAATGAAATATGACGACTTGAAGGATACACTTTTGGCCGCCACCGAGCAAATACTACTCCGCGTACCTGTCAAAAGAAACGATTGCTGCCACACCGGAGGCTCTATTGCCTGGGACAAAAAAGGCAACCTCTACCTATCGGCAGGCGACGATGTAAACCCTTTCCAGTCAGACGGATACGGCCCCATTGATGGCCGCGACGGGCGAGCGGGCTTTGACGGGCGGGCCTCGTCGTCGAACACCAACGATTTGCGCGGTAAGATTATGCGCATCAAACCCAACGAAAACACGGCAGGCTACACCATTCCCGACGGAAATTTGTTTCCTGCGGGCACGGTGGGTGCGCGCCCCGAAATTTATGTAATGGGCAACCGCAACCCCTACCGCATTTCGGTAGATCAGCGCACGGGCTTTTTGTATTGGGGCGAAGTAGGCCCCGACGCGGGCGAAAACAAAGATGGACGCGGCCCACGTGGCTACGACGAAATAAACCAAGCCCGCAAGGCTGGCTACTTTGGCTGGCCGCTCTTTGTAGCCGACAACCGCGCCTACAACGCGTATGATTTTGACAAAGAAACTTCGGGGCCTACTTTTGACCCCAATAAGCCCGTCAATAATTCTAAGCACAATACGGGCTTGCAAGAATTGCCCCCCGCCCAAAAAGCATTTATATTTTATCCCTACGCCGAATCGGCCGAGTTTGGTGCAATTGTGGGCAAAGGTGGCCGCAATGCCATGGGCGGGCCCGTTTATTACTACGACGACTATGCCCAAAGCAACGTCAAGTTTCCCCGCTACTACGACGGTAAGTTTTTTGCCTACGACTGGATGCGCGACTGGATTAGCCCCGTAACGATGACCAAGGAAGGCGATTTTATGCGCATGGAGCATTTTATGCCCAGCAATAAATTTGCCCACCCAATAGACATGCAATTTGCCAACGACGGCTCGCTGTATGTACTTGAATATGGCAACAACTGGTTTGCCCAAAACGACGATGCCAAACTGGTTCGCATCACTTACAACGCGGGCAACCGCACCCCAGTGGCCGTGGCTTCGGTTGACAGAAAAGTGGGTGCTGCACCGCTAAAAGTGGCTTTTTCGTCCAAGGGTTCGCTTGATTATGACGGCGATGCGGTCAAATATGAGTGGAGTTTTGGCAAAGGTTTGCCCAAAAGTACACTGGCCAATCCCCAATTTACGTACCTCAAATCGGGCGTTTACGTGGCTACGCTTAAAATAACCGATGCATTGGGCAACAGCAGCTCGCAAAACGTGGAAGTGCGCGTGGGCAACGAAACCCCAAAAATAGAAATAGCGGTAAAAGGCAACAAAACTTTTTATTGGGACAAACAGGCCGTTGATTATGAAGTAAAAGTGGCCGACAAAGAAGACGGCACGCTCTCGGATGGCACCATCAAAGCCGAAGACGTACTGGTTTCGATTGACTATTTGGAGGGTTTTGACAAAACCGTATTGGCCCAGGGCCACCAAATAAACGCGAGCCTTTCAACGGGCAAACGCCTCATTGACCTTTCGGACTGCAAAGCCTGCCATGGCATTGACAATAAATCGGTGGGGCCTGCCTACCGCGAAGTAGCCAAAAAATACAAGGGTGGCTTTGAGATAGAAGGCAAACTATCAGACAAAATCATCAAAGGCGGCGGCGGCGTGTGGGGCGAGCAAGCCATGAGCGCCCACCCACAAATATCAAAAGATGATGCCAAAGAAATGGTGCGCTACATCCTTTCGTTGGCCAACGAAGACACCAAACCCAAATATGCCGCCAAAGGCAGCTACACCACCCAAGCAAAAGCCAAAGATGGTTCTTATATTATTTCGGCAAGCTATACCGACAAAGGCAGCGGCAAAATTGGGCCCATTATTGGCTCGCAAACGGTCGCCCTGCGCTCGGCCAAACTCAAAGCCAATACCTTTGACGATGCCAAAGAACACCTCAAATACAAAGTTGGCGACAACGAAGTGGTAGTGGCCGTTGCTCCGGGAGGTTATTTGGCTTTCAAGAATGTGGACTTAACGGGCATTGCTTCGATTGCTACTTTTGCCATGGCCTCTACCCCACAAGTACAAGGCGGAATGCTCGAAGTACGTACCGGCTCGCCCAACGGCCCCATTATTGGCACAATAGACATTAAATTTGGCACCATGGGCGTCGTCAATACGCCCATCATCAAAACCGAAGGCGCAACCGATATTTATTTCACCTTCCGAAATGAAACTCCCCAAGCAGGGAAAGCGCTATTTGCTTTGGATTGGATACAGTTCAATCGCGCTACGATGTAAAACCTGATTTTGGTGTCTTGTGGCACTTGCCAAATTGCACAACTCTACTACCAGCGCCGCGCCCAAGGGTGCGTCGCTGGTATTTTGAGGCAATCAAGAAATCGCAACTTCATTGCTTTATCCGACTTTCTCCACCCCAAAAGACGATTCCACAAGCTAATTGAAACATTTTTTTGACCATATAATCGTGTAAAAGTTATTATACTGTCCGATAATTGTTAATCAGAAGGATGAAAGCATACAGCATTGTCAAGTTGAATTAGAGAGCCGAAAATCTGATTTAAAAATATTTGAAGAAACGCCCCTTGAAATTCATCCTAAAATCAAAGTTAAATCGGCGGCCGCACGGGCGGCAAAATGCTAAACTTACCAAAAAGCAAAAAAGACAAAACAAAGGATTCCGCAAAAAAATTGCAGCACCTTAGAAGCCCTACTCGCCAAAGCAGGGGGCACATCTGGCTACCAAACCATTATTGAAAGTAAATTGTGTAAGGCAAGTTTGAGTAACCTAACGCTTTCGGAAGTAGCCACACAGCTTACAACTTATGCACCTGCTGAGATTCAAGCCTTTTTGAGCGATATTAATACCGCCAGCACCATAGCCGAGCATATCAGCAAGCATATCAATCAATTGAATGGTGATATGGTAAAAGCGTGGAAGGCCATGACTGATGCCGCCAATATCAGGACAGCCTTTGCCCGTGACTATCTGCTTTTGCAAAAAATCAAAAATATCAGAATCGATAATACTAAATCAGCCGCTTTTAATTATGGTACGATCGGTAATTTTCAACAATTTTTGAATACTTACAATACTGTAAATTGTAACACTTGTCCAAAACCTGCGGCTGGTAGCGACCCCGATATTTTTGGCAAACTAACTGATATTTTGGATAATACACTTGGCCAATATCAAAAGCACCAAAACACGCCTAACTTTATAGGCTTTTATAGAGGGAAGCCTTTTGCAAAAGATGCTCGTAATAAACGGGACGGAGGGCAGTTTATGCTTCGCGTGATGGCCAATGATGCACGGACAAGTAGCGTAACCAATATTGACCAACAGTTTGATTCTATTTTCCCACAAGTACAAGGCAATTATGAGTTTGATATGTACACAGGCAACCAAACTGACAATGGTTTGTGGTTTATAGAATGTAAAAGTACCGATGAACTACCTGCCGACATGGGGCAATTAACGGCTTATTTCTCGGCAATAAGAAACATCTCTAATTTGGAATACATCTTTAACACTAAGAAAGCAGGCACAGCACCCCAAGCCAAAGAAGCCATACAAAAACAACTTTACAATGGCACAGCACTGACAACTATGGGAAGTACTTTATTCAACACCATCTGGGCTAATACAGCCCTGAGAGAGAATATGTTTAAAGATGATGGGATAGATTTTACTCAGCCCGATAATATTATTCGTCCCATTGGATTGGTTAAATTTCAAGAAAAAGTAAACAGTATATTAAATCCATTTTATAGTTTTATCAAAGTAAAATAATCATGTTCAAGCTAAGTAAATCTGTACAAAATGTACAAAAAGTATGTTCTAATAATAGAATTGCATTTTTTTTTAACCCAAAATAACAAAATTTATCAAGATGAAATTCTAATTATTTGAAGGGCAAGATATTTCAGATATTAGGATCTGCAAAAACGATTTTTACGCATTCGGTGATTCCATTCGCAGTTATTTAGGAGATTTTAGAAATAATTCTATTACGAGTATTGATTTCGTCTTTTCTTCTGAATGTATATGGCGGGGCGGAGTTATTATAAATGAAAATTACAGATATGACGCTTTTGATGGAAAAATCAAAGCAGATTACTATATTCTTGATTTCGACAACAAACAAAAGCATATTCTTCTCAAAGATTTGGTAGGGATAATTACTTGTTTATTTGACGATAACAAGAAAGCTGTTTATTCATTTCAAAAAAACTCTCTTCCCTTTCTCTGCTCACCGGCGAGTACGACTGGGAGGTAGATTTGGGGGGGGAATTGAATAGATCATCTTGTACCCCAAATAGAAAAGATAATTGGGGTACAAGATGATACACTTTGGGTAGGTTGTGATAAAGCCCTATTTGGAATAGATATTTCAAATGGCATGGTAAAACACAAAATCACACAACCTACCCACGTAGCCTACCAAAGTGGCGAATTGAATTATTTTAGAGGTCATAATGGGCAAATAGACATAAGGTCTAATAAAATAGTTGGTTTCGAGTATGATACTTACTACGAATTAGACTTGACAGATTTGGGTTTTACTTATTGGATTTTTTCAGAGGAAGCAAAAACAATGAAGGTAGAGGCAAGATATGCACCTCAGAATATACATTTCGAGGATTTTATCTATTTTATTGATAAACTTAACTTTAAAATAGGAGCATTCGATAGACATCACAAAGCGATAGAAATAGCCTATACTTTTCCAGAAAACTCATGTACAGGTTTCTTAAATGATATACAAGTTTCAGACAATAAATTTTATGTGCTTGATAGCGGCGGCACGCTGCACATTTTTGAAAGGGAAAATGATGTGGTGTAAGATACTAACCCTTTTTATAGCACTTTTCTTCGCCCTTCATGCCAAAGCAGGGGGCACATCTGGCTACCAAACCATTATTGAAAGTAAATTGTGTAAGGCAAGTTTGAGTAATTTGAGTTTGGTAGAACTGGCCAACAACTTGTCAAAGTTAGATGTAGCACCACTACAAAAACTTTTAACCGACATCAATAGCACCATTGCTTTACAAAACAACCTCAGCAAAATTGATGACAAAGTAATTGATACTTGGAAATATCTATACACCAACCACAGCACCAAAGCCGAGTTTGCCCGCAAAGACTTCAATACCTCACAGCAGTTTGGGAAGTTGAGTGATAATGTGAAAGCTGAAATAGTGCAATTGACAGATGCCTCAGCGACTGACAGCCGAATTATCCAGTTTTGTAAAGACTTAGCAGGTACAGCAGGTTTTACTGCGTTTTTGAATGATGCTAAATATTTTGATTTTGTAAAAGGATTTTTAGGTTATCGAACCGACAAAAACTATACGACAGAACAATATGACGAATTAGCAGAACGGATTGATGAAATCAATTTTAGTAGCGTTGCTCTGAAAGAGAAGGTTAAATACTGGCATGACCACTTTCTTGGGCAAACATTTTATCTTAGAATCGCACTTTGGCAATTTTCATATTAACAAATTTAAGGAACAACCCCGTAGTATGAGACTAATGCTATTTACTGATAGCCCTACCCTCAAACTGAACTATGTATTCATAAAAAATAACCCCAAATGATAAATTTTACTGTTCGTATGTTTTCTATGAAAAATGTATTGCTGTGGTGGTGGAGCAATTAAAAAAGAATCCAGTAAAAATAACGCCTGCCCCCAAGCCAGATACCCGGGCGCGGGATTGATAAACAACCTTGGAGCAGCGCAGCGGGCGTTGCCCCAAGGTTTGTTCAGTACGGTGCGATACTGCTTGACATGAACGCAAGCCTGCATTGAAAAATACGGCTTTTTCTGTGGGATTTTTAAAACTATTTTCTATTTTTAAAGGTTTTCAAAAGTAGATACGTTGCTTATTGACATTTATTTGTCATAGTTAAGCCGCTTTTTAACCCCAAAACCCTCTTAAATGAAAAAAAAGCTATTTTATTTCTGTTTTTTCAATGCCATTTCTTCTTTTTGCTTTGCCCAACAAGTGCAAATCGAAACTAGTATGGGCAATATCACCGTCGAGCTATACGCCGACAAAGCCCCCGTTACGGTAGCCAATTTTTTACGTTACGTGGACGAAAAACGCTACGACAATGGCTCTTTTTACCGCGTGGTACGCATGGACAACCAAGCCACCAGCCCCGTCAAAATTGAAGTCATTCAGGGAGGCGTTCACGATGATTCTTCCAAAATATTGCCGCCTATTGTGCAAGAAACGACCAACAAAACGGGTATCTTACACTTAGACGGCACCCTATCGCTGGCGCGCGGCAAGCCCGAAAGCGGTGCTGCTGAGTTTTTTATCTGTATCAATGCCCAGCCCGAACTCGACTTTGGCGGCAAACGCAACCCCGACGGTCAGGGCTTTGCCGCTTTTGGCAAAGTAACAAAAGGCATGAAAGTAGTGCGTAAAATCCAACAAGGCCAAACGGGTACGCCAGGCTCGACCAACGCCTATTCTAATCCAAAGCAACTTTTGCTCAAACCCGTTGTCATTAAGGCAGTTCGGCGGGTAAAGTAGCCAGCAACCATTTTCTCAATTTTTTTTACCACAAACCCCAATTTTTTTATGAAAAAAACCCTACTTTTTTTATTCTTCTTGCTGTGTATGACCACGTTTGGACGAGCGCAAACCAAAACGGTATCTGGCAAAGTTTCTTCGCCCGAAAATGAAGGTATTCCCGGCGTAAATGTGGTGGTAAAGGGCACCAACGTAGGCACGGCCACCAACGCCGACGGCACCTACCAAATCAACGTGCCAAGCAAAGGCGGCACGTTGGTATTTTCGTTTATTGGCTATAAAACAGCGGAAGTGGCCATTGGCAAAGAAACTACCATCAATACCCAATTGGTAACCGATTTGGTCAATCTCGACGAGGTAGTAGTAACGGCCAACGCCATTGTGCGGGAGAAAAAAGAGCTTGGCTACGCCGTTGCCACTGTTGGCGGTGCCGAACTCACCAAAGCCCGCGACCCCAACTTGCTCAACTCGCTGGCAGGAAAAGTAGCCGGTGTGCGTATTTCGCAGCAGTCGGGCACGGTGGGTGGTTCGAGCCGCGTCATGATTCGTGGTGCCAACTCGATTTCGAGTTCGAGCGAGCCACTTTTTGTGGTGGACGGTATCCCCATTTCTAACTCGTCGTTCAACAATTCCGAAACCGACATCGTAACGGGTGGCGTGGACGTGGGCAACCGCGCGGGCGACCTCAACCCCGACGACATCGAAAACATGACCGTGCTCAAAGGCGCGGCGGCATCGGCTTTGTACGGCTCGCGCGCCCGAAACGGTGTAATCGTGATAACAACAAAACGCGGAAAAACGGGCGCAAAAAAAATGAATGTGTCGGTAAACTCCTCATTTAGAACCGATAATGTATTGCGCGCGCCCGATACCCAAAGCGAATATGCCCAAGGAAACCTCGGCGTTTATAACCCGCAGTTGGGCAACGGTTGGGGGCCAAAAATTAGCAGCGTTACGGGGCCAGTTACCGACTACAAAGGCGAACAAAGTACCCTAAAATCGTACCCCGACAACTGGAAAAACTTTTTTGAGACGGGTCATACCATGATCAACAGCATTTCGCTCGACGGCGCTACCGACCAAAGTGATTACCGCATAGGCTACACGAATCTACAACAAACAGGCACCGTGCCAGGCTCTGAAATGGGAAGGCACACGCTGTCTTTCAACGCAGGCAAAAAAATCAATAATAAACTCACCTCGCGGGCTTGGATAAATTACGTGCGTACTACCAGCGATGGTCGCCCCGCGCAAGGCTCCAACACCACCAACATCATTCCCACGTTGCTATCGGGTTTATCACCTACCATTGATATTCGCGAACTGCGCGACAACCTGTTTGCCACACCCACGCAGGCCGTGCCACCCGGTTGGACTGGCGACTTGGCGCGCTCAATTGACCTCAACGGCGTGCAAAACAATCCTTATTTTGTAACTGCATTCAACCGTTTTTCTAACTCTGTCGATCGTATTTTTGGGGGTTCCAGTTTGAGTTACGACGTTACTCCTTGGTTTAACGTAACGGCCAGGGCAGGTACCGACTTTTTTACCGAAAACCGCCGCAACGTATCACGCAGAGGCACACGCGGACGGCTCAACGGTATTTTTGAAACCAACAATATCTACGAACGCGAACTACAAACCGACTTAATCGGAACCGTTACGCGGAGCATCAGCAAAGATTGGACTTTCAAGGGCATCATTGGCCACCAATTCAACCAGCGCACCATTCGCCGCGAGCGCGTGGCATCTGAGGGCTTGAATATTGACCAACTTTACACCTTTGCCAACGCCCAGTCCAACGTAGCCTCCAATTTTTATAGCCGCCGCGAAATTTTCGGTGCGTATATTGATGCCAGTTTCGATTACAAAAATTATTTGTTTTTGAACGTAACGGGCCGCAACGACTGGTCTTCGACTTTGCCCGTGAGCAACAATTCCTATTTTTATCCCTCGGCCAGCGTATCGTTTGTTTTGACCGAAGCTTTCCAAAATTGGGGAATTGTGAAAAACGGTATTTTGAATTATGCCAAAATTCGCGCCAACTACGCCAACGTGGGTAGCGACGAAGACCCTTATCAGTTGGCTTTTACCTACAATCCGCTCACGCAAGCCAGCGATATTTATACGTTCAATATTTTGTACCCCATCGGCGGTGCATCGGCTTTTGGAGCTACCAACGTATTGCCTCCTACCAACCTCAAACCACAACGCCAGACTTCGTACGAGCTTGGGGCCGAAATGAAATTTTTGGGCGGACGCCTGGGCTTGGATTTCACCTATTATAAAACGCTCAACTACGACCAAATTATCTCGATTGCCGTGCCGCAATCAACGGGCTATTCGGCACGCCGTTTGAACATTGGCGAGATTTCAAACACAGGTTTGGAAGCCATGCTAACGGCAACGCCCATCAAAATCCGCTCGGGTTTCCGCTGGGACGCGGCCTTCAACTTCAACCGCAACCGCAACATTGTAGAATCATTGGCGCCTGGTTTGCAAGAGTTTATCGTTACTTCTGGCGACGGATTCGGGATTTTCATTGCCGCCCGTCCTGGAGAAACTTTCAATATTCAAGGCGTAGGCTGGGCCCGCGACCCCAACGGAAACATCATCATCAACCCCACTACGGGCTTGCGCACACCCGGCCCACGCAAGCTCTTGGGCGCGATTTACCCCGATTGGACGTTGGGCATCAACAACTCATTTTCGTACAAAGGCTTTGATTTCAACTTTTTGGTTGATATACGCAAAGGCGGCGTTATCAACTCGCAAACCGTCAGCATTGTGCGCGGTGCTGGACAAGCCATCGAAACTGCCGCCAATGACCGCACGCCTTTCATTGACCCAGGCGTAATTCGCAACACCGACGGCACATTCAGACCCAACGACAAAGCCGTGGCCAGTGTGCAGCAATACTGGGGACAATTGGACAACTCGGTAAGTCCCGAAAGCAACACCTTCGACGCGTCCTACTCGAAGTTGCGCGAGGTACGGCTTGCTTATAATATTCCCAAATCGTTGATAAACAAAACGCCTTTTGGCAGTATTGCGGTAGGTTTGGAAGGCCGTAACTTGTGGATTATCAGCTCAAATGTACCACACATCGACCCCGAATCGAACGTACTGGGTACGGGGCTAATCGGCGAAGGCTTAGAGCGCGGAAGTGTGCCAAGTAGTAGAACATTGGGTGCCAATTTGCGGTTTACTTTTTAAAACTATTTAGCGCAGTTTCAAAAAGTATATTTTTTCAAAACAAAACATTCACCAATAATCAATTATAAATAAAATGAAAAAGCTAATTTTAGCCGTCCTGTTGGCATTTTCAACAACGGCTTGTTTCAAAGATAGCAACATTAACATTGACCCCAACCGCTCTACTTCGGTTGATCCTGCGCTGCTTTTTGCAGGGTCGGCTACGCAATTTTCGCTTTTGCGGGTGGGCGAACTTACCTGGCCTGTGGCCTTGATGAGCCAAATGTGGGCTTCGGGCGGGCGTTGGGGCTTGGCGCAAGCGCAGTACGACCAAACCCGCGTACGGAGCGCGTGGGGACGCACCTACACCGACGTTTTGAAAAATCTCAACGTGGCCGTTGAAATTGCGCAATTGGCACAGCCTGTCAATAAAAACGCCGTGGCGCAGTGCAAAATCTTAATGGCTTTTGCCTATGTCCAAACCTCGCTTTTGTGGGGCGACATTCCGTTTTCGGAAGCCGCCACGGGCAAGGTGGACTTGCCCAAATTTGACAAGCAACAAGACGTACTGAACGGCTGCGTGGCCATGATTGACGAAGCCCTGAGCATGATAGACCCCGCAGGAAAAGGCATCATTGCCCCCAGCGATTTGTACTACGGCGGCGACATGGCCAAGTGGCGTAAGTTTGCCAACTCCCTCAAAATGAGAATATTATTCTCTATGGTGGACGCTGACCCCTCAAAAGGAGCGGCTATCGGGCAGTTGATTTCGGCAGGAAACATGATTGCTTCCAACGCCGACGTGATGCAGTACAAATATTTTAACCAGCCAGGCCGCCAAAATCCACGCTTCTCATTTACGGCCATTTTCCGTGGCGGCGTGCAGTCAGATTGGTACTGCTCAAAACCCGTTTATGATTTATTGACCTCGCTCAAAGACCCGCGCGTTCCGTATTTTTATCAGTCTGGCCCCGCCGCTGCTCCCAACGAATACATCGCGCTCAATTCGGTTGAAACGTTCAACACGAAGTCGGCATTGGTAAACATGAACTTGCTCAAAGCCGACCTGCCCGAAGTGTCATTTTCGTATTCGGAGCAGCTTTTGTTTGAGGCCGAGGCCATTGCGCGCGGTTTTGCTACGGGGGGCTTTGATGCCGCCACCGCCAAATTCCGGGCGGGCGTGCGCGAATCGTTGCTTTTGTTGGGCGTACCTACTACCGAAGCCAGTGCTTATGCAACAGGATTGCCCGCATTGACAGCAGCCAACTTTAAAACCCAACTCGCTCAACAACAATATCTTGATCTGTTCATGCGCCCCGTGGAAGGCTGGATACAGCACCGCCGCTCGGGGCCAATTGGGCAAGAAATTCCTGCCATGACCACGCCTGCGGGTGCGCCCGTAGCTGGCTTGGTGCGCCGATTGCTGTATCGCAGCGAAGAAATTAGCTCTAACCCAAACACGCCAGCGGGCATTACCGTAGATACGCCGCAGTGGTTTGACAAATAAAACTGTAGTGTGGTGTTATGACCCAATACTTTTTGAATGACGTTTTTTTAGACGTACACTTTTTAAGTAACTAATGATTTAAAAATATCTGGAATAGCTAATCCATTCTTATTGAGATAGTTAAATAGTCGTTTTCCAATTGTAAATAAGTTGAAAGTATCTTTT
>Ga0105046_10001074_pt1 | contig 41066 bp, 36 predicted proteins | sample MAT03_FD_78385 | JGI IMG/M metagenome (GOLD analysis project Ga0105046, IMG submission 78385) | Freshwater microbial communities from Lake Fryxell liftoff mats and glacier meltwater in Antarctica - MAT-03 (megahit assembly) | ecosystem: Environmental > Aquatic > Freshwater > Ice > Liftoff... | reverse complement strand
TTGCAGGCCTGGCAAGAGCGGCGCGAGCAATTAAATTCAGGGGCGTGATGGCGGGGCTCAAGGGCGTTGTGGCCTCGCGCTATCTGCTTGCGATCGCCCTGGTCGTGTTTTTCTATGTCGAGATCTCGACCAGTTAGCGCTCGAACCCACCTTACTGGTGCTGGTGATCGTGCAAGTGCGGCTGCGGGCTTTGCGGTGCGCAGGCGTTTTAAGCGCCGCGCACAAGCCCCGCCTTGAGCTCTTGTGCTCAAGACGAATCCAATTCCTCGCGCGCGCGCGCCGCAGTGGCCGGGAAATCGGTGAAAACGGCATTCACGCCAAGCGCGAAAAAAGCCTTCAGCTCCGCGGCTGGGGTCTTGTAGCTGGCGGGCAAAACGTCGTCGCGAAAGGTCCAGCAATGCACCTTGAGGCCCAGTGCGCGCGCCTGCTCCAGCAATCCGGTGCGGTGGCCTTGGCCATCGATCACGCCGAGCTTGTTGGGGCCGATGGCCTGCGCGTAGCGGGCAATTTCGCGCAGCGGAATCTCGACCGGCTTATCGCCTTCGAGCGCCGGCAGCAGTTGGGTCAGCTTAACTTTGTCGCCGAGCAAATCGCGCAGGCGCTCAAGCGGCGCGCGCTCGAAGCATTGGATCCAGATGCGCGCTTGCTCGGCCTTGCTGCGCGCACGAAACGCCTCGACAAAGGCCGGCACCGGATCCAAGCCGCGCTGCGCAAAATAGCTCGGCAGCTTGATTTCTGGATAAACGAAAAGCGGCCGCGCGAGCTCGCGCTCGAGCATGCGGCGCAGATCAAGCACGTCGGCAAAACTGGGAATCAGAAACTGATCGTTAAAGCTGGCGTCGCGCTTCGGCCACGGTTGCCGCGCGCGCAGTTCGGCAAACTCAGCGCGGCTAAAATCCTCGCTGAACCATTCCGGCGTGCCCACGCCCGCGCCCGTGCGGCGGCGCCCGGGAAATTTGCTCGCAGCGTCGGTGGACACGCCAATGTAGTGATCGTGGCGGGCCATCAGCACGCCGTCAGCGGACATCACCAGATCAGGTTCGATCGCGTCAGCACCCTGCTCTGCGCCCAATCGATAGGCTTCGAGCGTGTGCTCGGGCAAAATCCCGGAGGCCCCGCGGTGGGCAATGATCAGGGGTCGATGGGAGCGCATGGATTCACCCGGTGCAAGAGCACAGGCGCTAAGTGTGCCCAAACTGGCAGTGACGAGCAGGTCGCGACGCGAAATCATGGCGCTAAGACTTAAGGCTTCGGTGTTGCAGGAAGATGACGTACGCTCGTCGCTATGTCTGAAATCACCGTTGAATTTGCATCCGCCAATGATTTGCCCGGCTTAAGCGTGCTCGCAACGCAGGCTTTTGTCGGCGCATGGGGGCCAGTTGTGGGCGATTTTTTTGCGCGCGCCTACGCCGAGCGGCAGCTAACGCCAGCGGCCTTGGGCGCCGATATTTATGCGCACCCGGAGCAATACCTGATCGCGCGCGATGCGGCCGGCGCGCTGCTCGGCTACGCGCGCATTGATCCCCAGGCTCAAGCGCCGGCGGCGGTTGTTGAGCAGATTGGGCGCCCGGTTTTGTTGCAGCGGCTTTATCTTGCGCAAGCCGCGTGGGGTTCGGGTGCGGGATCGGCGCTGCACGCGCGGGCGCGTGAGTTGGCCTTGCAAAACGGGGACGGCGTCTGGCTGGTGACCGATCCACGCAACGCCCGGGCTTGGGCTTTTTATCTGAAACTGGGCTATCGCGACTGCTGCGCCTATCCGTATGAATACGCAGCCGGGCGCTGCAACGAACAGTGCCGCGCGCTGGTGGCTGCGGCGTGATCCCATTTTTGCTCAATCACCGCATCTACGATCTAACCGGGGTTGATCCCGAAGAATCGCTGCTGCGCTGGCTGCGCCGCCAGGGCTTGAGCGGCACCAAGGAAGGCTGCGGCGACGGCGATTGCGGCGCATGCACGGTGGCCTTGCTGGTGCCTGATGACAAAGGCGGATGCACGCGCCAAGCGGTGATGAGCTGTCTGCTGCCGCTTGGCCTGTTGCCCGGCCGCTCGCTTGAAACGGTCGAAGCACTGGCGCGCGGGGACCAGCTCCATCCGGCGCAGCAGGCGCTGGTTGATTGCGCCGGCTCGCAGTGCGGCTACTGCACGCCGGGCTTTGTGATGAGCCTGTATGTCGGGCTGAACGAAGGCGAGCTCAACGACCACACCATCGCCGGCAATCTGTGCCGCTGCACCGGCTATCGGCCGATCCGCGAGGCGATGGTTCGGCTGCAAGATGCGCCACGCGACGAAGCCGCGGTCGCGCCCGCGCTCACCGATGCCGCGCTCGGGGGCGTTGTCTCGCCGCTTGGGATTGCCCGCGCACTTGAACTCAAAGCGCAACAACCGCACGCGCGCTTCATCGCCGGCGCAACCGATCTTGGGGTGAATTTAAGCCGCGGCCAACGCATGCCGGCGGGCCTGATTGGGCTTGATCGAATTGAAGAGCTAAAGCAGCTTGCCCTTGATCCAGAGCGCGTGCGGATTGGCGCTGGGGTTAGCTTGAGCCGCATCGAACGTGAGCTCGCAGGCGTGTTCCCGGCGCTTGATGAAATGCTGCGCTGGTTCGCCTCGCGCCAGGTGCGCAACCGCGCCACAGTGGGCGGCAATTTGGGCTCGGCGTCGCCCATTGGTGATTTGCTGCCGGTGCTGCTGGCATTGGACGCCAGCATTGAGCTGCGCTCTGTGCGCGGCACACGCGTGCTGCAAGCGCAGGACTTTTTCATTGATTACCGCAAAACCGAGCTGGCGCCTGACGAGCTGATCTTAGCCGTTGAGATCCCGCGCCCGCCCGATCGGATCGACCGCGCGTACAAAGTGAGCAAGCGCCAGACCGACGACATCAGCATTGTCGCTGCGTGTTTTGCGCTGACGCGGGATGCCTTGAGTCGGGTTAAGCATGTGCGCTTGGCCTACGGGGGCGTCGCCGCGATCCCACAGCGGGCGCTGGCGGTGGAGGCATTCTTGCTCGGCAAAACCCTTGATGAGGCCACCGTCAATGCGGCCTGCGCGCAGCTGCAAACGGCCTTTGTTCCGCTAACTGACCATCGCGCCAGCGCGGCCTATCGGCGGCACTTGTGCGGCGCGCTGTTCGCCAAATTTTGCGCGGAGCTGCAGGCGTGAGCGGCAAGCACGAAAGCGCACACGGCCACGTCAGCGGGCGCGCGATTTACACCGACGAGGTCAAGCTGCCTGAGGGCGCGCTCAGGCTGCATCCGGTGCAGGCGCCGCACGCGCACGCGCGGATCGTCTCGATTGACTCCCGCGCTGCAGCCGCAATGGCGGGCGTTGAGATGGTGCTGACCGCGGCGGATATTCCGGGCGAAAACGACACCGGCCCGATCCTGCACGACGAGCCACTGATCCCCGCAGAATACGTGCTGTATCACGGCCAAGCGGTCGCTTGGGTCGTGGCGCAAACCGAGGCCCAAGCGCAAAACGCCGCCGCAGCGGTGGTGGTTGAATACGAGCCGCTGGATGCCTGCCTCGGGATCGCCGCCGCGCGCGCCGCGAATGCCTATCACCTGCCCGTCGCCACGGTCGCGCGCGGCGACTACGAGAGCGCGCTCAGCCGCGCGCCGCTGCGCTTGCGTGGCGAGATCATGATCGGCGGGCAAGATCACTTTTATCTGGAAACCCACACCAGCGCGGCTTTCGTCGACAGCGAGGGGCTGGTTCAGGTGATCTCATCCACCCAGCATCCGACCGAAACCCAGATCATCGTGGCCCGCGTGCTGGGCTTGCCGGCCGCACGGGTGGTTTGTCGCTGCCTGCGCATGGGCGGCGGCTTTGGCGGCAAGGAAACCCAGGCGAATGCCTTCGCCGCGCTGGTGGCGCTGACCGCCAAACTCACCTGCAAACCCGCACGCATCAAGTTAAACCGGCAGCTCGACATGCAGCTGACCGGCAAACGCCATCCTTTTTTCGCGCGCTTTGAGGTCGCTTTCGACGCCCACGGCGTGCTGCTCGCGCTCGACGCCGAGCTGTACGCCGATGGCGGCTACAGCTGCGATTTGTCGCCGCCGGTGCTGATGCGGGCGATGGTCCATATCGACAACGCGTATTTTATCGCCGCTGTCCGGGTACGCGGCTGGATCGCCAAAACCAACCTGCCCTCGAACACTGCGTTTCGCGGCTTTGGCGGGCCCCAGGGCATGCTGATTGGCGAGGAGATCATCGACCGGGTCGCGCGTGCGCTCAAGCTTCCGGCTGATCTCGTCCGCGAACGCAATTTCTACAGCGAACCCGATCGCAACCAGACCCACTACGGACAGCCCGTCGTCGATAACCATCTGCGCACGCTGTGGGACCAACTCAAGGCAAGCAGCCAATACAGCGAACGGCGCGCCGCGATTGGCCTGCACAACCAGGGCTCGGGCCAACGCAAACGCGGCATCGCGATCACGCCGGTTAAATTCGGGATCTCGTTTAACAAGACCGAATACAACCAGGCCGGCGCGCTTGTTTTGATTTACACCGACGGCAGCGTGCAGCTCAACCACGGCGGCACCGAAATGGGCCAGGGCTTACACAGCAAGATGATCGTGGTCGCAGCGCGCGTGCTTGGCATCGATGCCAAGCGCATCCAGATCATGACCACCGCCACCGACAAAGTCCCGAATACCTCGGCCACCGCGGCCAGCAGCGGCTCTGACCTCAATGGTCAAGCCATCAAAGCGGCCTGCGAAACCCTGCTTGCGCGCCTGCGCGAGCCCGCCGCAATGCTCCTTGAAGGCGCGCCGGAAGACGTGGTGTTCGCCGCTGATCATGTCCATTTGCGCCACGCGCCGGCGGCGCGCATCGGCTTCACTGCGGTGGTTAAAGCCGCCTACAGTGCGCGCATCAGCCTCGCTGCAACCGGCTACTACCGCACGCCCGGACTGCATTGGGATGCGACGCTCGGGCAAGGCCATCCGTTTTACTATTTCGCCTTTGGTGCGGCGGTCAGCGAGGTTGAGGTGTGCGGCTACACCGGGATGTTTGAGCTCAGGCGCGTCGATCTGCTCCACGACGTCGGCCAATCCCTGCTGGCCGACATCGATCGCGGGCAAATTGAAGGCGGTTTTGTGCAAGGATTGGGCTGGTTGACCTGCGAGGAGCTGGTCACCAGCGCGCAAGGGCGACTGCTCACCGACGCACCGAGCACCTACAAAATTCCAACCGTCTGCGAAGTTCCGGAGGATTTCCGCGTGGCATTTTTTGAGCGCACTGAAGCCAGCAGCACGCAGACAATTTTTTCAAGCAAAGGCGTGGGCGAGCCACCGCTGATGCTGGGCTTGAGCGTGCGCGAGGCGCTGCGTGATGCGATTGCCCAGTTCGGCCACGCAAGCGAAGTTGCACTGGCCTCGCCGGCCACGCCTGAGGCGATTATCGACGCCATCGAACGCGTGAGGCTTAAATGAACGAGCGCCTGTTTGCGACCCTGGCTGCGCGCCTGCACGCCGCGCCTGTGGTGATGGCGAGCGTGATTGACGCCCGCGGCGCCACGCCTAGGAGCACCGGCAGCCGCATGCTGATCGGAACCGCCTTTACGGCATTCAGCGTCGGCGGCGGCATGGCCGAGGCGCGCGTTATCAAAGTGGCGCGCACGCTTTTGCACAGCTATCAAGAGAAGGCCGAGATCGAGATTGATCTGAGCGGCCGCCAGGGCGCAGACGGCATTTGTGGCGGCGCCATGGTGGTGCGCTTGAAGCGCTTCATGCCCCACGAACAAGCGCTGGTTGAAGCGCAGGCGCAGGCGCTGGCTCGCGGCGCGCGCGCTCGGCTCGACGGCGAGCCGTTTGAACCAAACGAGCGCCTGTTGATCATTGGCGCCGGACACTGCGGTTCGGCGTTGGCCGAGCTGGCGCGCCCGCTCGATTTCGAGATTCGTTTTTTTGACGATGAACCGGGGCGGCTGCATGCCTGGGCGCACGATGCGCCGCCCGAAAAAATCGCGTCACTGGATGCGGCCTTCAGCACCGAGCGCGAAGTCTATGTGGTGCTGCTCAACCGTGATTTTGCCGCCGATGTATTGGCCTTGCGGGCGCTCAAGGAGCACTGCCCCTCTTTCATCGGCATGATGGGCAGCCGCAAGCGCATTCAGGCGGTTAGCATGGCGCTGAACGACAGCCCGGATTTGCTCGCGCGCCTAGTCGCCCCAGTGGGCCTCGACATTCAGGCCGAAACCCCACACGAAATCGCCATCAGCATCCTGGCGCAATTGATAAAGCGGCGGCGCGCTGACCGTTAACCCTTAAAGCCAACCCCAACGCGGTCGCCGGGTGGAATCAGCGTGCGTTACAGTTGCCTTCCCATTCACGCCGACCGAGCCGCACCCATGAGCGAAAAGCTGCTGAATCCGCTGGACTATTCGTGGCTTTTGGTGGAATCGCGGGAAACCCCGATGCATGTGGGTGGCCTGATTCCATTCACGCTGCCCGACGACGCCCCGCCTGACTTCTTGCGCCAAATGCTGGCCGATTTTCGGGCGGTGTCCGAAGTCCAAGCCCCCTGGAACTACTGCCTGCAAAAACCCGGCTGGCGGCGTTTGCGGCCGGCATGGCGCGAGTGCGAGGACATTGATTTAGAACACCACGTGCGCTTGTCTGCGCTGCCGCAACCCGGCGGCGAACGCGAACTGGGTCAATTGATCGCGCGCCTGCACAGCCAGCCTTTGGACTTGAGCCGTCCACCGTGGGAATGCGAATTTATCGAAGGGTTAGAAGGCAACCGCTTTGCGCTCTATATCAAGATGCACCATTCGCTGATTGACGGCATCAGCGGCATGAAGCTGCTGGTCGCCTCAATGTCCCACGACCCCGAACAAAGCCGCAATCTGCCGCCGTTTTTTGCGGTTGGATTCCCCAGCCGCAAGCGCCGTGAAGCCCCGGCACCCACCACCGCGCAGGTGATCAACGGCCTGATCGAGGGCGCCCGCGGCCAGCTCGGCACCGCCCAGGATTTGATCCGCGCCTTTGCAAGCATGGCGGTTTCCAGCCGCTCCGATGAGGCCGTAGCGATTCCTTATGACACGCCGCTTTCGATCATCAACAGCCGCATCAAGCAGCCCCGACGTTTCGCCACCCAGCAGTTTTCGCTGGCCCGTTTGCGCGCCTTGGCCGAGGCCGGCAACAGCACGTTAAACGACGTTGTCTTGGCGATTTGCGGCGCCGCGCTCAGGCGCTTTTTGGAAGAATTAGGCGAGCTTCCGGAGGCGTCGCTCACTGCTGGCATTCCCGTGTCGGTGCGTCCCAAGGACGACGAGGGCGCCGGCAATGCGATTACCTTCATCATCAGCACGCTTGGCACCGATATCGAGAACCCGCGCGAACGTTTGCAGGCGATACGCCACTCGACCCGCCGCGCCAAGGAACACGTGGCCAGCCTGCCGCGCAAGGCGATGACGCAGTACACCATGCTGCTGATGGCGCCCTACACGCTGTCGCTGCTGACCTCTATGGCCGGGCGCACGCGGCCGATGTTCAATGTGACCATCTCCAACGTGCCCGGACCGGAACGCGCGCTGTATTTTCGCGGCGCACGCATGGAGGCCCCGTATCCGGTGTCATTGGTTACCCATGGCCAAGCGCTCAACATCACCTGCCAAAGCTACGCCGGCACGCTGGCGTTTGGCTTTACCGGCTGTCGCGACACGCTCCCGCATATGCAGCGGATTGCAACCTACACAGGCGAGGCCTTGAGCGAACTCGAAGCGGCCTACGCACCGCCGCCGGCTGCAAAAAAACGCGTGCGCAAAGCGGTGCCAATGCCTGCGCCGGTGGAAATAAAAAAACCCCGAGCAGCAACAAGAAAGCCCAAAGCTGCGCGCGCGTGAGCGAAAAGCAGCGCCGCTGCCGGCTTCAGCCCGCGCTCACTGCAAGCGCCGCTTCTTCGAGCCTGCGCATCGAGCGCGTTTGGCGGCGCCAACGCCAGAGCAAGGCCACGGCGGCGAAACTCAAGCCCGCAATTAGGCCGTACCAGAGCCCAAGCGGGCCGAGATTGAATTTAAATCCAAACAGCCACGCCAGCGGAAAGCCCAGCAGCCAATAGGCCGCGATGGTGATCAACAGCACAGCGCGGGTGTCTTGCAGGCCGCGCAGGGCGCCGGCGCAGGCCACCTGCAAGCCATCGGACAGCTGAAAGATTCCGGCGAGTATCAGCATCTGTGCAGCAAGCGCAATCACCGCGGGATCTTGGGTGTATATCCCTGCAACCGCGCGCGGGAAAAACACCATCAGGCTGATCGCAAACGCTTGCCCGAGCAGGGCCACCAAGATCCCGACCACGCCGCGCAAACGCACTTCATTGATGTTGCGGCTGCCGAAAGCGTCGCCCACGCGCACCGTGACGGCGAGCGCAATCCCAAGCGGGACCATAAAGGTGAGCGAGGCAAAGTTGATCGCGACCTGATGCGCTGACACCGCCAGCACCGAAAACCCACCCATCAACAGGGCCACCGCGGCGAACAGGCTCACCTCCATCAGCATCGCCATGCCCACCGGCAAACCCACGCGGGCGATGCGTCCGATTGGACGCAGGCGCGGCGCGGCGAAGCGTTTAAACAGCGCATAGCCGGCGTAGCGTTTGGCGTAGAGCACAAACAAAAGCATCCCGATGCACTGCAGCCAAGTCACCACGGCGGTGGCGTAGCCGGTGCCAATCGCGCCAAAGGCGGGCACACCGAACTTGCCGTAGATAAAAATCCAGTTCATCGGCGCGTTAAGGAGCAAGCCGAACAGGCCGAAATACATGGATGGCTTGGTGAAACTTAAACCGTCGCTGAGCGAGCGCAGCGCGATGAACACGCACAGTGCGGGCGCACCTAACGACACCGCGCGCACATAGGCTATCGCGTCGGGCTTGAGTTCGGCTTTGACCCGCATCAGATCAAGCAGCCAAAGCGAGAGCGTATTGGCAAGCACAAACAGCACAACCGCCAGCGCCAGCGCAAAGTAAAGGGCCTGCTGGAAGATCTCGCGCACCTGGCTTAAGTCTTTGGCGCCCTTGCGCTCGGAGATCAGCGCCGGCAGCGCCATCAGCACGCCGAGCGAAAACACCATTGGGACTGACCACAGCGCCCCGCCCAAGCCAATCGCCGAAAGCGCCGCGGCGCCGAGTCGTCCGGCCATCACGGTGTCGATAAAGCCCATGCCCATTTGGCTTAGCTGGCCCACGATCAGCGGCAGCGCAAGCGCGAGAGTGATGCGCGCTTCGCGGCTCAGTGCCTCACGCGTATAAAGCGACATCTGCATTGGGTGGCTTTTGGGGCGCGCAAGTGTAGCGGGCTTTGTGCACAATCCTGCGCTTGTGCTTGAGATCCACGTGGCAGCCCGATGAGCGATAGCGCTGAACCCAACCCACTTGAGATCGCGCGTGCGCGCAAAGAATGCGTCGAGCGGCGCATGCAGCGCTGGATACCGCGGCTTGATGAGACCTGCAACAACTGCGGCACGCGTCTGCTTGGCCCGTACTGCCACGCGTGCGGCCAACCGACCAAGCATTTCATACGCCACATCCCAAGCGTGCTGAAAGACCTCATGGAGGGCTTGTTCAACATCGATTCGCGGATCCTGCGCACGCTCGGCACATTGATGTTTCGCCCTGGCCGCCTAACGATGGAGTACATTGCCGGTCGGCGCGCACGCTATACCGCGCCGCTTCAGCTGTATTTGATTGTCAGCGTGCTTTTGTTTGTGTCGCTGTCATGGATTACCAAGGTTAGCAACGATCTGGTCCTGACAACGGAACCGGGCGAGCTTTCAATTGGGCCGAAGGTGACGCCGGCCGAGGCCGCCGTCGATGATCTCAAGCCAATGCTGGCGACGCAAAAGACGGAACCAACGGGACCCGCGCTGCCTCAGGAAAAAAAGCCCATCAGTGACGACAACCCACTGGATATTTCCTTTGGCAACGGCCCTTGGCATCCGCTGACCAACCCGATAGTGATCAGTGCGCTGTCGCCTGAATGGAACCAGCGCCTCAACCAGCACATCGCAACGCAGGGCACGAAGCTAAAAGCCGTCTCGAAAGACCCGCGCGCCCTGATTGAACAGTCCTTCAAACTGGCGCCCTATGCGATGTTCTTTCTGATGCCGCTGTACGCGCTGCTGCTGGCGCTGGTATATGTGTTTAAACGCCGCTACTACATTGAGCACCTGATTTTTGCGGTCCACATGCACTGCTTTTCATTCGTGCTGCAGATTGTGTATCTCGGCATTTATGAAACCCAGAAACTGCTGGATGTGGCAACGTCTGCGCCTCTGGCAGTATTCCTCAGTGGGCTGCTGTTCTGGCAGTTTTTCGGGCACCTGTGGGCGCAAAAGCGGGTCTATGCGCAGGGCTGGATCATGACCTCGCTTAAGTATTTTTTCGTGCTGCTGTGCTATGCGCTGCTGGCGGCGTTCGCAGTCGTCGGCATCGTGCTCGCCGCCGTGTTGACCTTCTGATGGTGATCTACGAGGTCAACCTAGCGATAAGCACTGCGATCGCCGCGCGCTTTTCGGCGTGGCTTGATCTGCACATAAAGGAGATGCTGGCGTTGCCAGGATTTCTCGCCGCCAATCGCTACGACGTCGAATCAATCGCGCCGGAAAGCACCTGCTATTGCGTGCATTACCGATTGCAGTCCGATAAGGCGCTGGATGCGTATTTCGCGCAGCATGCCGAGCGGATGCGCAGCGCCGCGATCGCGCTGTTTGGCGATCAGTTCAGCGCCAGCAGGCGAATACTACGGACGCCCAGCAACGCCGCCCCAGGCCTCGACCACGCGTGACCAGACGTTGGCGATGGCGCTGAGCACCTCGCCGTCGCCGGGCCCAATGGCCAAACTGGACTGCCGCGAAAGCAAACAAACCGCTCCCCAAACGCGGCCACTGCGGCGAATGGGCATCGCCGCAACGGCTTTGATCTTGAACAGGTTGACCGCCTGCGGGACGTGGGTAAAGTCGTTGCCAATGATCCCGCCGGGGACTTCCACGGCTTCGCGCGCGAGCTGAATAAAGGCATCTTCGGCGACCATGGCACCTTCCTCGTGCTGCGCGCGCGCGACAAGCTCGGGCTCGCCGGCTTTGTTGATCCGAAGCACCGCCGCTTCGTCCATCAATGGAAACGCCTCAAGCAAGCGCTCAAGAAACTGCTCGGAGGCGCCCTGCTGCACGCCGGCTTGGTCCAAGCGCGCACCGAGTTCGCAAAACAGCTTAAGGCGGGCGACGTGCGACCCGTAGAGAATGCGCTCGCGGTCGGGTGAGAGCGTTTGCTCCGCACCGTGGCTGTGGCCGTTTAGAGCTGGCAGGGCGGGCGGTTGGACGATTCCGCGCTCTTTGCGGCCTTTGAAGGTCGGCGCGGTGCTGGTGCCGGGTTCACGCGGGCGATCTTCCTCAAGCAAGCCATCGTCGCGAAAAATAAGCTCCAGCTTGCCGAGCGCGACGCGGTCGCCGTCTTTGATCGCAACGCCAGAGGTCAGCCGCTTGCCGTTGATGCGCGAACCGTTGGCGGAACCCAAGTCTTCGATCCACCAGCCGCTGGTGTCGTGACCTAAACGCGCGTGGCGCCGGGATACGGTTTCCTCCTCAACCAGCACGTCGCTGGTGCGCGAGCGCCCGATCACCGCCTCGCCGCGGAACTCGAAAATTCTGCCGGCAAGTGCACCTTGAATGACTGTCAAAGAGGGCATGGTGCTTGGGATCAGTCCTGCTACAGTGATGGCTTGAGTGTAACGGCTATGGTGCTCGCGTCGATAGCCGTTCAATTGCTTGCGCAATCGAGATTCAGATCCGGACACCACATGACCATTGCCCAAATTTGCGTCGTCATCGCCGCTTTGCTGCCATTTTTATTCACTGGGATCGCCAAGTTCTCACGCGGCGGTGAAGCGCGCTTCGACAACGCCCGCGTGCGCGATTTTCAAGAGCGCTTAGAAGGCCGCCGCAAGCGCGCGCACTGGGCACATTTGAACTCTTTTGAGGCCTTTGCCCCGTTTGCCGCCGCAGTGATCATCGCCACCCAGCGCGGTGCCGATCCGGCCTGGCTTGATGGCTTTGCGGTCGCCTTTATCGTATTCAGGCTGCTTTACGGTTGGTTCTATTTGAACGACTGGGCCACCATACGCAGCCTCGCCTGGGTTGCCGCACTCGGCTGCACGCTTACTATTTTCTTTCTCAATCCATGAGTTTCAACAGCATGTTCCGACTTGATCACCACGTCGCCATCGTCACCGGCGCCAGCCGCGGTATCGGCCGCGCGATTGCGCTCGCCTATGCCAAACAGGGCGCCAAACTGGCGCTGTGCGCGCGCACCCTTGAGGCCTGCGAGCCCGTCGTTCAGGAAATCAAAGACGCCGGCGGTGAGGCGTTTGCAATGGCCGCCAACGTCTCCGACAAAGCCCAGCTGCGGGCGCTGGTCGATGCCACGCTGAACGCGTACGGCAAGATCACCACGGTGGTTTCCAATGCAGCGGCCAACCCGGCCTATGGCCCCATGCACGAGGTCGAAGACGCGGTTTTCGACAAGATCATCTTGACCAACGTCAAGTCCAATTTTTGGCTGGCGAACATGACCTGCCCCGAAATGGCCAAGGTCGGCGGCGGCAGCTTTATCGTGATTTCAAGCGTTTCGGGATTGGCCGGCTCGAAGATGATCGGGGTTTATGCCACATCCAAGACCGCTGATTTTCAGCTCGCGCGCAATCTTGCCGTGGAATGGGGCAGCAAGAACGTGCGCGCCAACTGCATCGCGCCTGGCCTGATCAAAACCGATTTTGCCAAAGCGATTTGGGACAGCCCCAAGGCGCTTGGCTTTTACAACGGGATCACGCCGATCGGGCGCATCGGCGAACCCGAAGACATCGCCGGCCTAGCGGTGTTCTTGGGCAGCGACGAGGCCTCTTTTATCACTGGCCAAACCTACGTGGCAGACGGCGGGCTTTCGGTACGCGACGTACTTTAAACGCGAACCGGCACGCTTCTCAAAAGCTTAATTTCGTGTCAACCTCGCGTGCTAAAAACGTGAGGACTGGCAATGAAGACCCCCAACAACCTTTTCCGCGGCGCTTTGCTCAGCGTTGCCATGGCGTGGGCCGTGGCAGCTGCCGCAAGCGATGCCATTTTGCTCAACTCAGGCGATCTCACAACCACCGGCGAGCGCGCGCAAGCGCTGCGTGCACCGGCTGGATCTTTTGACGGCCGCGCGCTCCGGCTGGTGCAGTTTCCGGGTCCAATTAAACCCGAGTGGTATGCACAGCTTCAGGCCAGCGGCGCGCAAATCGTTGACTACATTGCAGACAACGCCTATCTGGTTTACGGCGACCAAAATGCGCTGGCGCAGATCAGCGCCAATCGCGCACTGAGCTTCGATGGCGCCTACACCGCCGCACTCAAAAGAAGCGCGCAGATTGACCATCTCGCAAGCAAGCAGATCAAGCCGGATGCCTATTCGATCCAGCTGGTGGTTGATGCCGACGCCAATCTAAAAACGCTGGCGTTGATTAATCTGCGCGCGACTAAACCGCTCCATCAATACACGCATCGTCACTACCTCAACATCAGCGCCGATGTTCCGCTGGACGCATTGGACGCCATCGCCGCGCGCCCTGATGTGCTCTCGATTCAGCCCGATTTCAACCCGACCCTGCTTGATGAACGACAAGGCCAGATCCTTGCCAATCAGCTCAGCGGCGGCTCGCCCAACCTGCCGGTGGCGGGCAACTACTTTAGCTCGCTTGCAGCCTGGGGCTTTACCCAGGCGCAGTTTGATGCGTCGGCCTTTACCGTTGATGTGTCGGATTCCGGCTTGGACGATGGCACCTTAACCCCGCAGCATTTCGCGCTGTATCGAGGCGGCAATCCCGGCAACCCGTTTGATCCAAGCGCCAGCCGCGTGGTCTACAACAAGCTTGAAGGAACCGCAGCGGCGGGCGACCTGACCGGCTGCGGCGGCGTCAGCCACGGCAATTGGGTCAGCCACGTCATTGCCGGAAACACCGCCTCGCAAACGCGCAATTTCCCGCACGGCGATGGCGGTTTTTACTACGGACTGGGCATTGCGCCCTTCGTGCAGATTGGTAACTCGGCGTTTTTTACCAATGCGGGGGCCTTTACCAACCCCGCCTTCCCGAACGCGGTTTCGCGCGCCTACAGCAATCTCGGAACCAACGTTAACGGCGCGCGGATCAGCAACAACAGCTGGGGCGCTGCGGTTAGCGGTGCCTACAACGCATCCGCTCAGGCTTACGACGCGCTGGTTCGCGACGCCCAACCGAACAGCAGCACCCACCCGCTTGCCGGCAACCAAGAGCTGGCCATCGTTTTCGCCGCAGGCAACAGCGGACCGGGTGCGGGCTCCATGGGCTCGCCGGCATCGGCCAAAAACGTGTTGACCGCAGGCGGCTCGCAGAACGTGCGTCCGGGCGTTGCCGATGCAGTTGATGCCGATGCGATGTACGCGTCTTCCAGCCGCGGGCCCACTGCCGACCAGCGGATCAAGCCAGACATCATCGCGCCGGCAACCAATATCTCAGGCGGCATCCCGATGGCGGACAGAAACACGACGGCACCGGGTAACGCGGCGGCGTGCTACTCAGGATCCTTCCTGACCACCACGCCGGTGCAGCAGCGCTTCTACCGAACGGGCAACGGCACCAGCTTTTCAAGCCCCGCGGTGGCTGCGGCATCGGCCCTGGTTCGTCAGCACTTCATCAACTCAAGCGACGCGTTTGCGAACACCCCACCGAGCCCCGCAATGAACAAGGCGTACCTGATGAATGCGGCCAGCTATCTGGCCTCGTTGACCGACAATTTGCCTTCGAACAACCAAGGCATGGGCCGCATGAACTTGGCCCGCGCCTTTGATGCAACTCCGCGTCAGCTGCGCGATCAGCTCGCCGTTGATCGTTTTACCGCTAGCGCCCAGGTTCGCAGCTTCGGTGGTGCGGTCGCAGGCGTAGGACAGCCGTTTCGGGTCACCCTTGCCTACACCGACGCACCTGGCCCCACGTCCGGTGCGGCGTTTGTGAACAATCTCGATCTGCGCGTCACCGTCGGCGGCGTCACTTACCTCGGCAATCGCTTCAATCGCGGCAGTTCAATTGCCGGCGGCACTGCGGATGCGCGCAACAACGTTGAAAGCGTGTTTGTGCCGGCCGGTGTCAGCGGCAATTTCAGCGTCAGCGTGACGGCAACCAACATCCCCTCGCCCGCTGATCCAACCATCGCCGGTCCCAACCAGGATTTTGCGCTGGTGGTCTACAACGGCTCCTCGCTGCAGCAGTGCCTGAGTGCGATCAACGTGACACCCGCTTCAATCCCCGCCACGGCGCAAGGCGGTGTCGCGTATCCGGCGCAAACGCTGGGGGCGTCAGGCGGCAGCGGCGCATACACCTTTTCGGCCGCGGGCCAGCTTCCACCCGGCTTGACCATCGTCGGCAATACCCTGTCGGGCATCCCGACCACGCCGGGCAGCTACACCTTCAGCGTGACAGCGCAAGATGCCATCGGCTGCGCGGGCACGTCGGCCAGCTACACGATCAACGTCGTCTCGGCTTCCGTTGCCCTGGGAGTGCGCGCAGTCGGCGGCGGCAACAATTTGGTCGAGCCCAACGAGTGCAACAGCTTCAACATCACCCTGAACAACACCGGTACGTTTGCGGCGACCGGGATCACCGCCACGCTGTCGAGCACCACGCCGGGAATGACCGTCACTCAAGCCGTGTCGACCTATCCGGATCTGCCGGCAAGCACCGGCAGCGCAGTCAACACAACGCCCTTCCAGATCTCCAGCGCCAGCACGATGGCGTGTTTTTCGACCGCCAACCTGATGCTGACCGTGGCCTACTCAGGCGGCCCCTCTCCCACCATGCTGCCATTGACTGTGCCGATCGGCGAAGTGGGCGGCGCTTACGTCTTTGAAAGCGCGAGCGGTGCGGCAATTCCCGATGGCGGGGTAGGCCCGATCGCCGGGAGCGCGGTCGACGATGCGATGGTCAACGTCACCCTGCCCGCCGACTTCAGCACAACGATCTATTCCACCGTGTTCTCCGGCGGCAGCGTGCTGCGCGCGAGCACCAACGGCAACGTCCAGTTTGTTGCCAGCGGCGGCAGCACCGAGTGGCGCAATACCGCTATGCCGGGCAGCTTTTTCGGTACAACAACGCCGACACTTCTGGCGTTCTGGGACGACTTGGTGCTGAGCTCAACAGGCGGCGGGATTTACACCCAAACCGTGGGGAGAGCGCCCAACCGGCAGTTCATCATTGAATGGCGCGGCCGCCGCATTGGGGAAACCGCTGCAATTCAAACAACCCGACTGGCTTTGGTCTTGAACGAAGGGTCCAGCGCCTTTGAATACCGCTACGTTGAGGTGGCAAGCGCTGCGCCGAATCAAACCGGGGCGAGTGCGACCGTTGGCGTTCAGTCTGCCAACAGCGGCACCGTGTTCACCCAGCATTCGTTCAACCAGCCCGTGATTACGCCAGGCCTGGTGCTGCGTGCGCGCTTACCCGATGGCGTGTGCGCGGCGGGCACGGGCACCTGCGCCTTGACCGATCTGATCTTCGCAAGCGGCTTCGACGGCCCTTAAAAGCCTTCTAGCCACCGTCCGCTGCCGCGAGTGCGGCAGCGGACGGGAAGGCTAAAATCCAATCAGCCCAGGGCTTCAACCGTCAACTGCGGCGCGGCAAGCGCTTTGACTTCCTCGCTTGCTTCTGTCACCTGGCGCATGCCGCCATTCACCTGTGCTCCGGCCTGCATTTCCATCAGCCTATAGTGCACTTGCCCGTTGATGCGGGCTTTGGGCTGCAGCTCAAGGCGTTCGGTTGCATAAATATCGCCGTGCAGCTCGCCATTGATGACCACAAACGGCGCACGGATATCGCCTTCGATGCGGCCGTGTTCGGTTAGCGTGATTGCAGCGTCGGGTGAGTTGGCGTTGAGGTTGCCGCGCACCGCGCCATCCACGTGCAAGCCGCCCGAAAAAGTGACATCGCCGCTGATGTGGGTGCGCTGGCTGATCAGGGTATCGACGGTGGCTACGCGTTTGGCGCCGTTTCCAGAAACGGGCTGCTTTTTACCGAACATGCGGTGTTACTCCTCGCTGGTGAGCGTTTGATTCCAGGGAATCTGTTGGGTGATGGCCGCCCCGTTTTCGGGGTCCATGCGGATTGAAAATGTCGCTGCTTGAAAATCGTCCGGAACCAGCAGCTGGCCTTCCAGACGCGCGAAGTACTTAAACGAAAACGGCAGCGGGACGCCCCCGGAGCCGCGCGTCAATGCGGCCCAATTGAGGGTCTTGAGAGTGCCTTGCTGCGCGCCGTCTAAACTCATTGAAGCCAAACCGGAAACCACATCGGCATCGCGCAGATTCTGCGCGAGCGTCAAGGTGTAGCGATAAACGCCCGCGGCCGCGGTTTTTTGCAGGCTTAAGCTGAACGCGGTCAAGCCCGTGTTCTTCTGCTCGCCACCCAGCATGCGCTCATAAAAACTCAAATCGGCCTTGAGGCGGGCCTCGCGGCGCAGGCGCTCGGCAAGCGTCTTTTGCAGCTCGCGCTCGGCCGCATCGGCGACCTGGACGCGGCGCTCGGCAATCGCGAGCCGGCCGTTCAGTTCGCTGATCTGGTCTTTTAAATCTCGGTTTTCAGTGAGCGCATCGTTGCGCTCAACGCGCAGATCCGAGAATCCGGGCGCGGTGACCAAACGCGCGTAAATCAAGATCGCGACGATCACCAAAAGTGAGCCCAAAAACCAGGACAAGTGCAAGCGAAACGCGCGCAGCGGATCATCGGGCGCGATTTTCAGCGCGACCGACTGGCTTTTTTTACTGGCGCGAAAAAAAGACATGCGCGCCTTATAGGTTGCGCGGGCGAAGGCCGTCAAGCCAAACGCCGCCGACCGGCTATCCTTGGGGCTGCTTTCTAGGCGTCAAAACGGCGCTGATCCCTTGTCAACGGAGCCGCCGCACGGGCCGTTGTAGCTGTCATTGCCTTTGAGTGAGCGAACCGTCGATGCGCTTTGTATTCCTAACTTTGCTCTTGGGCGTGACTTGCGCCGCACACGCGCAAACCTGCTCATTCGACGCAGCCGAGGCCCGCTTTAACCAATTGCTGAGCGGCAGCGGCTTGGCGGGCGGCGCGCTGCTGATCGGCAACCCGCGCGGGCTGCTGCTGGAGCGCTATTACGGCACCTACTCAAGCACCACCCAGGTTCCGATTGCGTCGGCGTCAAAGCTGCTGTCGGGGATTCGGCTGCTGCAAATGGCCGACCGCAACGAGGTTGATCTGGACGCGCCGATGTCCCTGTACTTGCCGCAGTTCACCGGCTTGAAAGGCGAGATGACCCTGCGCCAGATGTTCTCGCATACCGCCGGTTACGGAGACGACTCGGGTGACCCGGTGGTGTTCAATCGCACCATCACCCTGGCCCAAGCGGTGGACACCATCGCTGCCAGCTACCCATTTTTGAATGGCTGGGTGCCGGGCGGTCAGTTTGCCTATGGCGGTGTGTCGATGCACGTGGCCGGGCGCGTTGCCGAAGTGCGCGGCGGCGGCGATTGGCAGGCGCGCTGGCTCAGCCAGATCGGCGCACCGCTTGGGATCAGTACGATCAATTGGCAGGGTTTTGGGCCCACCCAGAACTACGGCATCGCCGGCTCCGCGCAATCGAATTTGCGCGACTACGGTCGGGTTTTGCAGGTGCTGGTGAATGCTGGTGTCGGCAATGGCAAACGCGTGCTCAGCGCGGCGCGGGTGCTTGAGCTCTATCAAGACAACGTGGGTGCGCGGCCCATTGCTTACGCGCCGGCTAACGTGCCAGCGCCGGTGCGCTACGGCTTCGGCGGCTGGTTGCAATACCCAAGCGGCGGCGGCTTGCCCTTGATCCACAGCTTAGGCGCGTTTGGTTATTTTCCGTGGGTGGACTTTAAGCGCAACGTGTTCGGCGTGTTCATGATTCGCGGCACGGCGGGCATCAACAATCAGGCTTTTCTCGCTTACACGAACATGCTGAACAGCATCGCGCTCGCGGTAGACAGCGGGGCCTGCGTTGAAACAACGCTATTCGACCCGCTGTTTGGCGATCGCTTCGAGCCTTAGCTTATCGCGCCCGATTTTGGCGTTGTGGCGAATATCAACCGGAAAAGCGCGGTGCGGATGGAACGTCGCAATGCGCTCGGTCAGCGGGTGTTGTTCGGCCAAGGCCTTAAGTTCAGCGCGAATCTGTGCGAACTGGGCGACCGCGCCCCAACGCCTTGGCGCACGCAGCTGCACCCACACCCAAGGCTGCTCGTGCCCGCGTTCACCGATTCCAACCAGTGCCGTGCGCAGCACCTGCGGATGGGTGTTAAAGATGGCCTCGACCTGTTCGGTGTAGAGCGGCCCATGCGCTGTTTCCAGACGATGTGTTTTGCGTCCGCAGTACCAAAGCCGCCCGCTGGAGTCGAGATAGCCAAGATCACCCATGCGGTGAACGCTGTTGTCGCCATCGCGGATCTTGGCGAGCCGGGTGGCCTCGTCGCGACCGAAGTAAAGCGCGGTGGTGCTGGGACCGAAGACGGTGATTTCGCCGACCGTGCCGGGGCTTGCCAGCCAGCCGTCCGACCAGTGCTCAATGGCCTCATCGGTAATGCGGATGATCCGCACCCGGTTTGCAGGCAGCGGCCGTCCCACGCAAACGCCTGCGCCATTGCGCGTTAGCGCGTAGGTCGGCTCAAGCTCAAGCTGGCTGATTGAGGCCACCGGCAAACACTCAGTCGCCCCGTATGGCGTGTAAATCGGCACGCCTGGCAACAGCAGTTGCGAAAAAGCGCGCGCAACGTCCTCACGCACCGGCGCACCGGCTGAGAGCACCCGCTTAAGCGACGGGGCTTGCCGCCGCTTTTGCTGCGCAAAGCGGCCCACCGTGTCCAACAGTGCAGGCGAGCCAAACATCTGGCTCACGCCGAACTGATCAATGAGATCCAGCACATTGGCGGGATTCACTTTGGCCGGCCGGGTGAAATCCATGTCCGGGATCACGGCGGTCATCCCGAGCGCGGGGTCGAACAGCGCAAACGGAGGGAACGTCGGGCAGTCGATCTCGCCGGGCATGATTCTGTAAGTTAAACGGATCAGCTCAACTTGGGCGCAAAAATGGCGATGCTGGTAAACCACGCCCTTCGGCAAACCGGTCGAACCTGAGGTAAACAAGATCGCCGCTGGATCATCAGGTCGCACCGGCGCGAGCGCTCGCGGGGCTTGCCCGAGCGCTTCAAGCTCTGCCAAAGACAAACCGCCCCAGAGCCTGGCACCGCGACCCACGGTGACGAGCTTGCGCACATGCCCACGCCCCCAACCGAGCACCAAGCGCGCCACGTGGGCGAGATCGATGCCAATAAAACCAGTTGGATCGGATTGGGCGATGCAGGTTTTGAGCGCCCTTCGGTCGATGCCGGGATCAATCAAAACCGGGACGGCGCCGGCGCGCAGCAGTCCAAACATCAGCGCAAAGAATTCGAAACTCGGGCGCACCATCAGCACCGAACGCACGCCGTGTCCGAGCCCGTAGGCGTTGAGCCCGCGCGCGAGCAGATCCACGCGCTCATTCAATGCGCCATAGCTAAGCGCCTTAGATGCCAGCTTGTGGGCACCGCGCACGCGCTGGGTAAGGATGATTGCGGCTTTGTCGGGCGCCAATGCGGCCTGTACTTGGAGCGCGTCGGCAATGTTGTGCATGGCTTAACGCGCCAGGTGGGCTTTGACTAGCTGCGCGATTTCTTCGGGTTTGTCTTCGAGCACGTAGTGGCCGGCGTCTTCAAAGCGATGGGCCTGAAGTTTAGGCCAGCGGCGCACAAATTCATCCAAGAAGAAGTGGTCAAACACAAAATCACGCATGCCCCAGCAGGCGATGCTCGGGACGTCGGCCAAGCGATAGAGGTTATCGTCGATTGCTTTCAGCGCAGCGAAGGCGGGGTCGCTTTCATTGAGCGGGATGTCCTGCACAAAACGCAGCGTGGCAATGCGATTGCGCCAGGAATTGTAGGGCGCATTGAGCCCCGCGCGGGTCGCTTTATCGAGCCTGCGGACGGTGCCAACCCGGGTCGCGCCGTCGGCAAACGCATTGAGCGCGCGAATCAAAAAGGCGCCAACCAGGGAATCGCGGCCCAGTTTGAGCTGCCAAGGCATTGCCTTGCCGGTCGGCTTGAGAAAGCCCGCGGTGTTCAGCAGCACAATGCGCTTGATGCGCGGCAGCTCCTTCAACGCCCAACCCAAGCCAATGGCGCCACCCCAATCGTGCACGATCAAATTGACCGGGCCCGTCGGCGCGGCATGGTCCATCAGCCGACTGAGATCATCCAAACGGCTTTGCAGGGTGTAGCGATAGTGCGCGTCGTCCGGCTTGTCTGAAAGCCCCATGCCGACATGGTCGGGCACGATCACGCGGTGGCTGGGCGCGAGCGCCTTGACCAAGTTGCGGTAGTAAAACGACCAGCTCGGGTTGCCGTGCACCATCAGCACGCATTCGCCCTGGCCCTCGTCAAGGTAGTGCTGCTTGACGCCGTGCCGCTGGGTGAAAAACTTGCCCTCAAACGGATACAGCGCGCGCCAATCGGCACTCACCAGATGACTTCGCCCATCGAGCAATTAAGGCCCGAGCCGATGCCGAGCAGGGCGATCCGATCGCCTTTCTTGAGCTTGCCCATTTCGGCGATCTTGGCCAACACGATTGGCACCGAAGCCGGCCCGATGTTGCCCATTTCCGGAAAAATCGTGTGGACCTTGCTTGGATCAATGCCCAGCATCCGCACCAGTTCCTCGGTGTGCACGCGGGAAACCTGATGGATCACAAACTGATCCATTTCCTCGACCGCCCAACCAAGCAGGCCGCGCGCGGCCTGGTAGGTTTTTGCAGCGAGCTTGAGACCTTCGACCAGCAGGGTTTTGGTGTCGGTGTACATGCGGTCCATGTGGCCCACGCAAAGCTTGTTCCACTGGGTTGCGGCGCGCGTGACTGAGCCTAGAAAGCGATGCCCATCCGGAACCAGATCAGAGCGCCCCATCACCATTGCGACCGCACCCGACCCAAGCGTCAGCGAGGCAAACTGCGAGCGAAATGTCGCCTCGTCGATGCTTGGATCGAGCATGCGCTGGATGGTGCTTTCGGTGATCGGGCCGGCGTCTTCGCCGTTGACGATCATGCCGTAGTCGATTTCGCCGCGCTCGATCATGCCGCCAACGATGTTCATCCCGTTGATAAAGGCCAAGCAGGCGTTGCCCACGTCGAAGTTTTGACAGGTGTCGGCCAAGCCCAAATTGCCGTGCACGATGCAGGCGGTGGACGGCTCCAGATAGTCGCGACAAACCGAGGTATTGATCAAAACCCCAATCTTGGCGCGGTCAACGCCCGATGACAGCAGCGCCTTTTCGGCGGCTGCGGTGGCGCCATCGGACGGCTGCGTGCCCACATCCCAAAGGCGCTTGGCGTTGATGCCGGCAACCGCCTGGAGCAAATCAGGGCGCGAACCAAATCGATCGAAGGCAGGCTTTAGCCGCGCCTGAATTTCCTCAGCCGTAATCCGATGGGGTGGATCGATGTAGCTCAGACCGGCGATGGAAACATTGTGGAAACGCATGTGCATGGATTTATTTCCTAACGGACGCAGCGGTAAACGAAAAATTCCTGTTCGCCGTCAACAACGTCGGACTTGGGCAAGATGGTGTCGGCCTGCATGGTGGCAGCCTGGTTGCGGGCCAATGATTCAAGCTCGTCGCGCACCTTTACTTCGTTGCGCGAGATCCCCGCGACATCGGCTTTAACCGAAACCGCCACGGTGCCAAGCTGCGCGCATTCGCGCACTTCACCCGGCGTGTAGACGACGTTGACTTGAATTCCTTGGTCATCGGGCTTGACCCATGTGCACCCGGAAAACAGGCCCGCTGAGATCAGCACTAAAAAAAGAGTGCGCATAAAGGTTCGGCCGTTGGAAGGGCGCGCAGTGTAATCGAAAAGGCGCTGGTAGACTTCCCGCGATGCGAATGTGGCTTAAGCTGATGCTGGGTTTGGGAATGCTGGCGGCGATCGCCGCTTTGCTGCTGTGGCAGCGCTATCAGCAATTCCTGCAAACGCCCGCACTCAGCGCAGCAGTCGCGTCATTTGACGTACCGCGCGGCATGGGTTACGTGCAAATGGTGGCCCAATTGCAAAGATCCGGCGCGACCGGTGAGCGCTGGCAGTGGCTGCTGCTGGCGCGGCTTGAGCCTGCGCGGGCGCGCCTCAAGGCCGGCGAATACGCGTTTGCAGTGGGGCTTAAGCCCGAACAGGTGCTCGAACAAATGGTCCGCGGCCGGGTCAAGCACTATCACTTCACGATTATCGAGGGCATACGCTTTGTCGAGTTGCGCCGCGTGCTCAGCCGCGATTCGCGGCTACAGCAAACCCTGATCGGCCTGAGTGAAGCCGAGATCGCGCGGCGCCTGCACAGCGCGAGCCCTGCGCTTGAGGGGCGTTTTCTGCCTGAAACCTACGCCTTTGTGCGCGGCGACAGCGATTTTTCGGTGCTCAAACGCGCCCACGCGGCGATGGCGGCTGCACTCACTCAATATTGGGCGCAACGCGATCCGGCGTCGCCGCTTAAGTCAACAGAGGATCTCCTGAAGCTGGCCTCGATCGTTGAAAAGGAAACCGGCCACGGCCCGGAACGCGATGAGATTGCTGGCGTATTTACCCGTCGCTTGAAGCTCGGGATGAAGCTGCAAACCGACCCCACGGTGATCTATGGGTTAGGCGACAGCTTTGATGGCAACCTCACCCGCAAACACCTGAAAACGCCCACGCCGTACAACAGCTATACCCAGTTCGGCCTGCCGCCCACGCCGATTGCGCTGCCCGGTCGCGCATCGCTGGCGGCCACTATCCGGCCTGCTCCCGGCAACGCGCTGTATTTTGTTGCGCGCGGCGATGGCACCAGCAGCTTTTCAGCGACGTTAGACGAGCACAATCGCGCCGTCAGCAAATACCAACTCAAACGATGAATCGAGCGGCACAACTGATCACCCTAGAAGGCGGCGAAGGCGCGGGCAAGTCATCGGTCTTAAGCGAAATCAGCGCGACTTTGGACATCGCAGGTATTCCCCACATCCTCACCCGCGAACCAGGCGGCAGCGCGCTGGCGGAGTCCATTCGCGGCCTGCTGTTGGATCCCACCCATCGCGGCATGAGCCCAATCAGCGAGGCCCTGCTGATGTTTGCAGCGCGCGCCGATCACGTTGAACGCACCGTACGCCCAGCGCTCGCAGCGGGCAAATGGGTGGTTTCAGATCGCTTTCACGATGCCAGCTACGCCTATCAGGGCGGCGGCCGCAGGCTGCCCGAAGCCGTGCTTGATGCGCTCAGCAGCTGGACACTGCAGGGTCTTGAGCCTGCGTTGACGCTGCTGCTGGACGTCCCGGTCGCGGTGGGCCTTAAGCGCGCCCAGCAGCGCTCTGAGCCCGATCGCATTGAGCTTGAACACGGCGATTTTTTCGAGGCGGTGCGGGCGGCTTATCTTGAGCGCGCGCGCGCCCAGCCGCAGCGCTTTTGCGTCATTGATGCGAGCCAAGCGCAGGCCGCCGTGGCCGAGTCCACCGGGCGCGCCCTGCGCGCATTCATCGGAGCGCACGCGTGAGCGGCTACCCTTGGTTTGAGCCCGCGTGGGCCGATTTTTCCAAGCGCTTGGCGTCGTCCCGGCTGGCGCACGGCCTGCTGATCGTTGCGGAACCAGGCGCCGCGGTCGCTGAGTTGGCGACTGCGATGGCGGCGCGGCTGCTGTGCAAAACGCCGACCGCCGACGATCGCGCCTGCGGCCTTTGCACCGATTGCCGCCTGCAAATTGCCGGCAGCCATCCGGATGGATTCAAGGTGGGCCTCGAAGCCAACAGCAAAGGGGATCTATCCAAAGTGATCCGGATTGACCAGATTCGCGAGCTGAGTGCGCAGATGGCGCTCACCGCGCAGCGCGGCGGGCGCAAAGTCGCGCTGATCCAACCCGCCGATCAGCTCAACGTCGAGGCGGCCAATGCGCTGCTGAAAACGCTCGAAGAACCGCCCGAAAACAGCTATCTGCTGCTTTCAAGCGAATACCCGAAGCGCTTGCCGGCGACCATTCTTAGCCGCTGCCAGCGCATCAGCGTGGGGCGTATCTCGGATCAAGCGCTGCTGGCTTGGCTGCGCACTGAAGTCGGCGCGCGCGAAGACGACCTGACGCTGAGCCTGGCGCTGGCCGCAGGCCCGTTAGACGCGCGCGAATTGATCCGTTCCGGGGCGCTTAAAGAAGCGCGGCAAGTGCTTGAGCAAATGATCAAGATCTTGGGCGGCGCACGCAGCCCGATTGGCTGGGGTGCAGAACTGGTAAAGCTTGAGCCCGCACGCGCCTTAGGCTGGCTGCTTAGCTATCTGAGGCTCGCGATTGGCCTGCGCCTGGGGCTGCAAAGCGGCCTGAGTGGGCCCGTGAACGACAATATTCACAGACTCGCCCAAGCGCGCTCGAGCGCAAGCCTGTGCTTGCTCTTAGAGCAGCTCCAGCGCATTATTTTGGGCTTAAAGGCACCACTCAAGCACGATCTGCTGATTGATGCCTGGGCCAGCACCCTCGCATTCCCACCTTAACGAGCTGTAACCAATGTTCAATCCGCAAAGCATGGCTGGTGGTGGCGCGCGCCAAGGCATCCTGTCGCTTGCCATCAAAGACCGAGGCGCTCTCTACAACTCGTACATGCCGTTCATCAAGGCAGGCGGCCTGTTTGTGCCGACCAACAAGCGCTACAGCCTAGGCGACGAGGTGTTTATCTTGTTGACCCTGATGGACGAAAAAGACCGCATCCCGGTGGCTGGCAAGGTCGTTTGGATCACCCCCGCGGGCGCGCAGGGCAATCGCGTCGCCGGAATCGGCGTGCAGTTCAGCGACGGGGCCGATGGCGAACAGGCGAAAACCAAGATCGAAACCTTCTTGGCCGGCATGCTCGGCGCCGATCGCCCGACCCACACGATGTAGCCTGCGTGCTTGGCGCACTGTTGGCGGTGATCGGCGGCGAGCTTCCAGCGCAAGACCTGATAAAGATGTGTGCGGTGTCGCCTTATCGGGGCAAGTACCGCTGCTTTGTCGATGCGGATGTTGCACTCGCCGTGCAATCGGACCGTTTATCGGAACACTGGCATGAATCTGAGCGGCTGGTGCTTGGCCTGCACGGCTATGTGCATTTTGCCGACCAAGAGGTTGGTTTCAAAACCGCCGACGCGCTCGCAGAGCGCTATCTGCGCGATGGCGATCGGCTGTGGCCGGCGCTTCGCGGTGAGTTCGCCATTTTGCTGTGGGACCGCATAAGCCGCGCGCTCAAGGTGTACCGCGACCCGATGAATGGCCGCTTTCTGCACCACGCAAACGATCACCGGCGCCAGCTGCTGGCCACCGAGGTCCGCCAGATTCGCGCCGTCCGCCGCGAACCAAGCACACTCAATATGGCCGCGCTGAATGCCTTGAGTACGAGCTATGCGCTGCCTGAGCCGCACTCTCCTTTTAATGAGATCACACGTCTTAAATCCGGCCACTGCACAGTCTGGAAAACCCCCAACGCGGCGCCAGTTGCGACCGCAATCAAGACTGTGCTTGATGTTCTCGATCCCTCCGCCGCAAAGATTTCGCCCGCAGACGTCTGTGCGCAAACCGAGCGGCTGGTTGATCAGGCGCTGCGGCGCACGCTTGGCCCGAGCAGCAACCACGTGCTGCTAAGCGGGGGACTTGATTCCCGACTGGTCTACGCTGCCGCGCTGAAGGCCGTGGGTAGCGCCAAAGTACAAGCGGTCTCGCACCGATTCGCGCAGATGGACTGCGATGAATCCGCGACAATCGCCGCAGTGCACAGCGTTTTGGGAACCGAAGGGATCTACGTGGACTATGACCCGGCTCAGTTTGAAGCCAGCTTCACGCAAATGCTGGACCTCTGCGACTATCCGGTTTTCTTGACCTCCCACTTAACCGCGCAGCTGCTGGATGTCATTCCGCCGAATGGCCAAGGCGTGGTCCTTGGTGGTTTTGGCGGCGACGAGATTTTCATCTGCAAGCCGCGCGCAATGGTCACCAATACCTTGGCAACGCGCTGGCGCTGGCGCCGCGAAATCATTCATTGGCTGGCCTCTCGTGCAGCCCGGCGTCAACCCGCCGCGTTTTTAAAAGACGTCATCTTTGCGCTGCTGCCGGACCCGCTCTATCGCCGAATCACGGCGTGGCGCCATCCGAAACGGGCCCAAGTCGACCGCGCACAAACGCAATTGCAGCAGTTTGTCCTCAAACAGAAACATTCTGCGCATGGCTTCTATGGCATGTTGGAACAATTGTCGGCAACGCGCGGGTTAGATCTGCGCATGCCTTTTCGGGATCTGGACCTGTGCGCTTTCTTGCAATCGATTCATCCCTTGGGCCTATTGCGCTCGGGGGATGAACGCGGTTTAGAAAAGAGCGTGCTTGAGCGTTATCTTCAGCTCCCGGATTCATTGACTCTGCAACCAAAAGTTAACTACACTCAGGTTGTCGAGCTCGCTGTCCGGGTGTGGCCCGAAATGTCAGATGGTCCGTACCGGATGGAAAAAGCAATGAAAGCGTTTCTTTCGCGCTTTATCTCCCGTTATTCATGTTAACCAGCAAGAGGAAAAACCCATGTCTTCAGAGAGCCAAATCAACACCGAAGCGCAAGCACCGGTTGCACCGCAAAGCTATCAAGCCCCTGAAGTCAGCGTTCTTGCGCTGACCCAAGTGATTGGCGGCAGCGGCACATTGCAGCCAGACAGCTTCGCGCCGACCGGTAACGTTCCGTAAACTCGGATCCACCAAAAAGGGGAATGCAATGAAAATCGTTCGAAATTTACTTGTGGGCGCACTTCTGGGCGCGCTCGCATCGGCTTCCGTCGTTCAAGCCCAGCAGCTGCCTGGTCGTTCGTTTAAAGACGTCGCAGACGCCTGCAACGCCGCCGGTTGCGGCAACGTGACCTGGGACCAGATGGCAGACGCAACCCGTGCACCGCGCGGAAGCATGCCCATCCTTACGATGTCGCCCTTCCTGCGCTACGAAATCGCCCGTGATCCGGCGCTTTTTCCATATAACGATGGCGCCGTATGCAACGACTTGGACACGCCCGCTGCAAGCTTCGCTTCGCCGCGCACAGTGTTTGAAGGGCTTTTGAATGTTGAGTCGTTCAGCACCAACATCACCTTTGACGTCAGCCTCGACGGCCGCATCCAATCGGAGTTTGGTCAATCGCAGACCGGTTCAAACGGCGCAGTGTGGTACGCCATCTGGGTCCGTCCCGGCGCGATCGGCAGCGAGCCCGGCGCGCCAGAGCATTTCGGCTATGTGATCGGCTCGGGCGAAGGTACCAACTCGGTTTTCGGTCGCGCGTCCGCTTCAGGGTCGGTCCCGATTAACTTGCCGAGTCCCCAAGGTTTCGGTAAACCGAGTTTCTTGCAGTACGAGTACCGCGTCATCACTTGGGCGGTCGGTTCACCGTCACCGCTTTACGTGATTCAACGCGCTGCCGCTTGCCAGCCGCGTCTTCTGGTTACCAGCGGCTTCGACTTCGGTCCCAGTCCGCTTGGTCAGCCAACCGCCGCCCCAGGCAAGTAAAACCTCAAGCACTTCCTCGCGGAGTGCCTGAAGTGATCAAGGCGAACCCCCGGGTTCGCCTTTTTTTATGTTGGATTTTCCTGACGTGATGGCTTGAGTTGGAACCGCAACCGCACACCGATGTGTCTGATGTCGTCGGCGCACTGACCGCGTACCTGGCGACCAAACGTGCGCTGTGTGCTTCTGATGCGGACTTTCTGGCGCAGTTGCTCAAGCACCGCATGCTGCTTCCGGCTGCGTGGGCGATCCCAGAGTCCGACCCATTGGCGTTCACTTTGGACGTCGTCAGCAAACAGCTGGCGCGTGACCTACAAAGTGCGCCCACCCTGATTGATGCGGCGAACCAGGCTTTGGCCGCGCTCGAAGCTGCTGGGCTGCATCCCTTGGTGCTGAAGGGCCACGCCTTTGCGCAAACCTTTTACCCGCGCGCCGAGCTTCGCCGGGCTACCGACGACGACCTTCTGATTTCGCCAGCCGAGCGCTTGCGCGGACATCACGCCCTGCTCGCAGCGGGCTATAGCGCACGCACCTTCGGCGCGCTGCATCGCATTTGTGGCCAAGCGGTCTATACCAAGCGGATCGGTGCTGAGACGCACATGATCGATCTGCACTGGCAGCTCGGCAACACCTTTGAGTTTTTTGATCGCTTTGATTTTGCCGCGCTTCAGGCCGATTCTCGCCCAATTCCCGGCAGCCTAATCAAAGGGCGCCAGCTGGCGCCGTGGCATGCGCTTGTGCATGCATCCATGCACTACTTCACCGAACCGGTGGAATGGGAACGCTCTGATCTGGTGCTGCTGGACGTGGCGTTGATCGCGCGCACGCTTGATCGTGATGGATGGCAGAAAGCAACGAGCGCCGCCCATTCGAGCGGCCTGTCGGCCACACTCAGCGCAGCCTTGGATCGAGTGGAAAAGTTGTTTTGCATCCGGCCATCCGCTGAGTACCGTGTTGCGCTGACTGAAGCGGCCCGCAGCGAACCGGCTGCAAGCCTGCTCAAAAACCGTCCCACCCGCGACACCGTCTTCGCGCCGCTGCGCACTTCGCACCCTTTGCGCACAAAAGTTACCTATGCATTTTTTCAACTGCTACCACCGCAGGCCTATATGCGTGCAAACTACGCGATCAATAACGGCGCGCCAGCGTTGCTCCGCGCCTACGCTGCACGGCTGCTCAAGGGCGTGCGCTACCTACTTTAAGTGTGAATGAACCTTTTGATCGAGCAAATTAAGCAAAGTCTCAGTGCCGCGGATTATTCGCTGAACGCCATGCGCGATGGCAGCGCGGTCATTCTCGACACGCGTCGGGAGCGCCTGTTGACGCTCAATGCGTCGGCGAGCTTGATCATTGCGGCCATTCAGCAAGGCGCCGCTTCCGCTGATGCCTTGACCGATCACCTGGTGGTTAACTTTGCGGCCGATCGTCAAACGGTTGCGCGTGATCTTGAGCGTTTTCTCAGTCAGATCGACACGCTACTCAAGGCCTGACCAAGCCCGCTTGGGCTCGCTCGCCAGTTCGAGCCCCGTTTCGACCACACGGCATCTCAGCCGCAGCAGCATGCTTTGAATGGTCCCAAGCAGCTGCACGCGCTCGATAGGATACGCGTGGCCAAAAAGCTCAGAGAGGCTCGAATCCAGCAATGCCGCGAAAAAATCCGCCTGTTCAGCCGACGCAAAACGGGTCTGCTGGCTGCGCGCGCCATGCGGGCGCCGCAAGACCCAGAGCTCGTCTATGCGCGCCTGAACCGGGGTTTGCGGTTCGTCGTTGGCGACCATCAAAGCAAACTTGGTTTTTGTGTTGGATGCAAAAGTAAGCTTTGGCCCCAAACGCGAGCGCAGACCTGACCCCACATCGCTGCTGCGCAGCTGCAGATAGCCGCGCAGGCGTTCACCGCGCAGCACGCCTGCAGCATCCGCACCAACCAAAACCCAGTCGTCTGAAACCACTTGGCCGCCGGCCGCCAACGCGCTCGCTGCAAGCACCGACTTGCCGCAGCCGCGCCGACCCAGCGCCAAAATCCCGCGACCATTGACGCAAATCACCGCGCCATGCAGCGCCAACAGTCCCGAGCGCGCCCACTGCTGCGACAGCGCGAAGCCCAAGGGCTGCGGCATCATGAAGCGCGGATCGCGTGCGCTGATCACACAGCTCGCCTGCCCGCCTGAGGTCATAAGCGCGACGCCTTCGGCGAATTTTCGCGCAACGACAGGCCCAAGCGCTGCACTGGACGCAAGGCCCGCTGTATCGATCGCAATGCTTGGCTTAGCTGCAAATTCTTCGGGCGAAAGTACCTGCCCCACTGCACCAAACAGCCAACGCAGCTCAGCGGGCGCAAGGCCGTCCACCGTCAATGCATGTGCAAACGCGTCGCTGCTGAGCTCGGTTCGGTTGTTTTGGCCTAGATTGTGTTGGCCTAAAAACTGCATGGCGCCTCGGAGCCGGAAAGCGCGAAAACGCCGCCGTGCGTGAATGGTTGAATCAAGCGTTTAACGCGCGTCGATTCTTGCACACGCTTACACTTACATGCATGGGTTCGAGGTTGAGCGGGCGATGGGGAAGTTGGGTTTGCTTTCGCGAGTAGCGCGCAGTTCCTGGCGCGAACGGGCAGACGCCGCGCAGGCACTGTGGCGGGTCGCGCTGGTGCGCGTGTTGCTGGCATGGATCGGAATTCGACGCACCCAAAGCATGTTGCTGCGGCGGCCCAACGAGGGTCCGCCTGCGCACATGGACGGGGTGCAGTGGGAAAGGCGCGTGGTTGCGATTCGACGCGCTGCGGCGCGGGTGCCTGGGGCGGTTTGCTTGGCGCGCTCACTGACGCTGTGCTGGTGGATGCATCGACACGGACTCGCCGCAGAATTGAAGATGGGTTTGCGCTTGGGTGAACGCGGCGCGGAGGGACACGCGTGGACGGTTTACCAAGGCCACGCGCTCGATGAAAGCGACGAAGTGATTGCGACCTACCAGCCCATGCCGTGGTAGTTCACGTTACTTTGCAATAAATTTCGCTAAATCAGAACGCTACGCCGTTAAGCTCAGCAGTTCATCAAGAGCCAAGAATTGTGAACACCACCCCGAATTTGTCTGATTTCGATCAAGTCGACGTGGTGCCCGACGGCTCGGACATTCCGCCACCCACGCGCTTGGTTGAAGATTTGATGGCCTCGGCTGCGCGTGTGCTGGTGGTCCACACGCCGAGCGCCGCCGCGGTGATTCGCGAATTCAGGCGCGTTGCCCGCCTCACGGGTAAGTCCATTTATCGCTACTCCGAGGAAATCGGGATTTATTCGCTCAAAGACGGCGACTTTATTGTGCCCGGCTCCAAGCGCCTGCCGGACGCGCTGCGCTACATCCAGCAGAGCATGCACTACGGCATTTATTTGCTCGACGAGATCGGTGAAAGCCTACGTCAGCCCAATCTGGGTTTGCTCAGACAGCTGGCTAAAGCGCGGGCGGGCAATGACCGCAAAGTGGTGTTGGTCGGCACCGATCTTCGAATTCCGGCGCTGCTCTCGGAATCGGTGATGCAGTTCACCCATCAGCATGTGCTGCCCACGCGCCCGCGCCTGCGCGACGGCAAGTGGATACTTTGAGATGGCGTTGGAACACGGCAAACCGTCGATCTTGATCCTCTCCGGCGATCGCGTCGATCGTCGCGCGCTTTTTGATGCGCTGGATGAAGACAGCTGCGAGGCCATCTACACCGCAAAAGACTTAAGCCAAGCGCAGATCTTCATCGACCAAGGCACCCGCGTCGACGTGATTTTCCTTGATTTGGGCGAAGCAGACGGCAGCTGGCCGAGCTTTTTCGAGAATCTCAAACGCGCCGGCCGCACCACGGAACTGCTGGTGATCGGGGTCATGCCGACCAGCAAACCGGCGCAAGGGTGGACATGGGACCAGCTGCCTTTGGGCGTGGTCGAATGCATCCGCTCGCCGATTCAACCCGGCGAGGCGACCGCGCGCATGCGCGAGTGGCTGGGGGTGCGCAGCGACCCCGCAATAGCGGGCCACAACGACCAGATTTTCGCGCAAATCTTTGAAGGCTCCAGCGACGAAATTTTGATCGTCGCGCCAGCCAGCATGACCATCCTAGCGGCCAACCCGATCGCGCGCGAGCGCGCGCCAGACAGCGCGATTCGCTTGGTGGGAAGCCCTTTTTCGGATATCGACCTCGACCACTCCGCAGCAGAACGCCGCGCCCTGCTGCGGCAGCTTGAAGAAAACGGCGAAATCACCTTTGAATGCCTCAAGGCGGGCCCGCGCGGCCAGTCTTACAGTGTGGAAGTGCGCGCGCGCTTAGGGATCTTTCAGGACGCCAATGCCTATGTTTTTGTGATGCGCGACGTTTCCTTTCAGCGCGATCTGGAATCCGCTATTGAAGTCTTGGCGTCGTCTTTTGACGGCGGTTTCGAAGCGCGCGCCTCACAGCGTCTGGTCGAGCAGCTGAGCGCTTGGCTGAAACTGGATTACTTGAGCGTCGCCGCGCAAAAGAATGCCGAAACGCTGGAGACCTTGGTGACCTTTATCGCCAAGGATCTCAACGAAATCGACAGCGACCCGCGCAAGCGCCATGGCGTCGCACGCGTGCTGCGCGGGGAGGCGGTTTTGGTCGCGGACGGTGCCTATGAGATGCCGAGCGAGGACGCGCTTTTGACCGACGAGCGCATCCGCTCCTATGTGGGTCTGCCCCTGTTGAGCTCGCAGCGCAAGGTCATGGGGGTGTTAATTGCCGCCTCGCGGCGCCCGATCCGCGCTTGGCAGGTGGCGGTGCGCGCGCTCAAGGTGGTCGCGTCTCGCTTCGCCACTGAAACCGAGTTACAGGTGCTGCGCACCGATTCTCGCGAGATTGGCCTGCACGACCCGCTGACCAAGTTGCCTAACCGCATGCTGTTCAATGATCGACTCGAAACGGCGCTGCGTGAGGCCCAGCGCAGCGGTGAGATCTTTGCGGTGATGTTTGTTGATCTGGATCGCTTCAAGAACATCAACGACACCCTGGGCCATGCGATCGGCGATCAGGTGCTCTTGGGCGTCGCTCAGCGCCTGCAGCAAACGCTGCGCAAATCAGACACCGTGGCGCGCTACGCAGGTGATGAGTTCACGATGATCTTGCGCAACGTGAATGAAAAAGACAGCGTGTTCAAGATTGCCGAAAAAGTCATTCGCGTGCTCGAACAGCCGATCGCGGTGGCCGATAGCCGTGAGCTATCCATCACTGCCAGCATCGGGATCAGCTTCCACCCTGAAGACGGCATCACCGCCGACAAGCTGGTCAAACACGCTGACGTGGCGATGTACGCAGCCAAAGGCATGGGGCGCAATAATTTTCAGACCTATGTGGCGGTCGCCGAGGAGTCGCAGCAGCAGCGTTTGGTGCTTGAATCGAAACTGCGCCACGCCGAGCGCAACAACGAGCTGCGCGTGTTTTACCAGCCGCAGGTCGACGCCGAGAGCGAAGACATCGTCGGGATGGAAGCGCTGGTGCGCTGGGAGCATCCCGAGCTTGGTTTGATCAGCCCGGGCTTTTTTATCCCGCTGGCTGAAGAAACCGGCCTGATTGTTTCGATGGGCGAATGGGTTCTGCGCGAGGCGTGCACCCAAGCCAAACTTTGGCAGGATCAGTTTGGCCTGAATCTGCGCTTAGGCGTGAATCTTTCGCCCCTGCAGATTCGCCAGCTGGATCTGGTGGGCTTGGTTGAGCGCGTGCTCAACGAATGCGAATACCCGCCTGCGCTGCTGGAGCTGGAAGTCACCGAGAGCATGGACGTGCGCTCGATTCCCAACCTGCTCGAAGTGCTGCAGGGCCTGCGCGCGCTTGGCCTTGGCATTTCTATCGACGACTTTGGCACCGGCCAATCTTCACTCGACTACATCAAGCGTTTCCCCGCCGATCGGATCAAGATCGACCAGAGTTTTGTGCGCAATATTGGTGTCGATCCGGACGACGAAGCGATCGTGGATGCAACCATTTCGATGGCCCACAATCTCCATCGCGCGGTCGTGGCCGAGGGCGTGGAAACCGAGGAGCAGCTGAATTTTCTGCGCGACAAGGGCTGCGAAGAATTGCAGGGTTATCTGTTCTGCCGACCGCTCGGCCAGGTTGCTTTTCAGAACCTGCTGAGTGAGCGCGAAAAAATGGTCAACCCGCTGGCGCAGCTGATGTGAGCGCGGTCGGAATTTGCGCTGCAGATTCCCGCCAACCTGCGCCGATCGAGAACAAGCCAATTTGGCTGCTGGCGCTTGGATTGATCGCCGCGATCTATTTTTATCTGGCGCCGGTGATGCAGGTGTCCGATGCGCAGTTCACGGTGGCCTTGAGCGAACGCCTGCTTTACGCGCACAGCTTGGATCTCAAGCCAGTTATCGACGCCTCCCCGGCGCACGTGCTGCCCTTTCAAGACGCCAACGGCGATTTACCGCTGCACACCGTGCGCATTGGCGATCGGGTTTTCTACGCCTATCCGATCTGGACGTCGGTGCTGATCAGCCCGCTCGTTTGGCTGCTCAACGGCGCGGGCCTGCATGCGCTTGATCCCTTAACCGGCGCCTACGTGCCGGCTGGGGAGTTCAAGGCCCAACGCATCATCGCGGCGCTGCTGGCGGCGCTTCTGATAATGGTGCTGATGCGCCTTGCGCTTGCCTTGACCACGCCTAAGCGCGCGCTCGCTCTGGCGCTGCTGTTGATCGTGGCGTCCAGCGTCTCAAGCACGCTCTCGCGCGCGCTGTGGGCGCAATCCGCGGCCACTTTGATGCTGGCGCTGGCCTTGCTGCACGTGGTTTCGCGCTGGCAGCAGCAGCGTGCGGTGGCAGCGGCTTGGCTGGTTGGCAGCCTGACCCTGATGGTGCTGTTGCGCCAGCCTTTGCTGTTCAGCGCGCTGCTGATTGGCTTGGGCGTGGCGCTCGATCCACTTAATAATCGCCGCGCCTTGGTGCTGTGGACGCTTTTATTCGGCGCCGCGGCGCTTGCCTTTCACTTCATCGCCTTTGCCCAGATCACGCCGCCCTCGCGCTACGGCCCCAGCCTGTTTACGCTGGAGCGCGCACCGCAGCGCCTGTTTAGCCTGTGTTTTGCGGCTTCCCGCGGAATGGCAATCTACCTGCCGCTGGCGGTGGTCGCGATGCTGGCTGCGCTGTTTTGCCGCTTCGGGACCATGGAGCGGCGCTGGCGAACGCTGGCGCTGCTGGCGATCACCGCGCATTTGCTGCTGCTCGCGTTTTACAAACCCTGGGCCGGTGGCGGCGCTTACGGGCCGCGCCTGCTCGCTGAGCTCACGCCTTGGTGGCTGCTGCTGGCGGCGCTCGCTTTGGGACAGCGTCCGCTGCGCGCCGCGCTGCTTGCCGCGCTGGCTGTGCTGGCGCTCTGGCAGACCTTCATCCACGTGCGCGGCAGCTTCTCGCAGGCAACTTTTGAATGGAACAACGTCGAGCCCACCTATGTCGCAGGGCGGGCCAATTTTCACGGCTGGCGCTATCCGCAGTTCTTGGCCGGCTGGCGCGACCGGCCCTATCCGCCGGTGAACGCTACGCCCTTGGCGGTGCTTGAGGCAACGGCTAATTTCACCGATCCGAGCAGCGATCCATTCGTTCATTCGGACTTCGGTCCCGCCGCGGCGAACGGCCGCGCGCTTAGCGGGCCGTTTCCACAGCTGCGATTTGCATTCCCCGCGGCGCCGACCGGCAGCGAGCGGCTGACGCTTGATCTGTCGTCCAGCAAGCCTGCCGAAATCAGCGTGTTTCTAAACGATCAGAAGGTCCAGCACGGCGCGGTGAGCGGTTTTACGCAACTGCCGCTGCACGGCGAATACCGCCGCGGCAACATGCGCAACAACGCCTTGCGTATCGACTGCGTTCGCGGCTGTGCCGAGCTGCGCCTGCTGGCGCTCAATCTGACCCCCCAATGACTTCATCTGCGCGCGTACTGCCGTGGCTTGCCTTTACCGCGATCTCATTTATTTGGGGCTCAACTTGGCTTGCGCACAAATGGGCGCTGGCCGACTTCACGCCGGCAGGCCTGTCTACGCTTCGCTTTGCGCTGGCGGGCGTTGCCTGCCTGCTGATTGGGCGAATGCGCCGAGAACCCTGGCCGCTGCGCCGCGAACTCAAGCATCTGCTCTTGGCCGGCATGATCTTGACCGGGCTTGCCAACGTGCTCACCGCATGGACCCTGCAATACATTCCATCCGGCGTTGGCGCCGTTTTGCAGGCGCCGATTCCCATCTGGCTGGCGCTTTTGTCAATCCGCAGCGATCCGCTGGGCAACCGCGGCTGGGCGGCGGTGATCGTCGGCTTTATTGGCGTCACGCTGGTGCTGTGGCCTACCGAAAAAACCCAGCTGCCCTTGATTCCCGCCGCGGTGTGCGTGTTGACTGCCGCAACGTGGTGCTGGGCCAGCATGCATCAGCGCAAGCACGTCACCCAGGGCGGTTTGTTCACCAACATCGGCATTCAGATGGCCCAATTCGCCGCGATCGGATTGGTCCTGACCCCGCTGTTTTTCGGCTACACCCAACACGGCAGCGTCAGCACGGCGGCGCTTGCGGCAACCGCCTATCTGGTCATCTTCGGCTCGGTGATCGCCTTTGCCTCTTATTTGTATCTGACCCGAGTTTGGCATCCGGCCCGCGCCGGCAGCTTTGCCTACCTCAATCCGATCATCGCGCTGGGCTTGGGCGCCTGGCTTGGCGGTGAACCGCTCACGCCCAAGCTGATCATGGGCATGGGCGTGATCTTGATTGCGGTTGCGCTTTTGCAGTGGGCGCCGAGCCCGGCTCGCACCACGCAGACGGGCTAAGCCGCTGCCGCACCGCTGTATTGGCTCAATCAGGAACGCAAGCGCACAGCAGCCGCTAGACTAAAAGCCATGTCGTTCATCCACCTCAACGTCCACAGCGAATACTCGATGACTGACTCGCTGCTGCGGGTTGAGGATCTGGTGGCCCAAGTGCATGCGCAGGACATGCCGGCGGTTGCGCTGACCGACCGCATGAATGTGTTTGCGCTGGCCAAGTTTTATCGCCAAGCAGAGGCCAAGGGCATCAAGCCGATTGTCGGCGCGGACGTGCTGATCAGCAATCCTGACAATCCGCAAGCGCCTGAGTTGATCACGCTGCTGTGCCGCGACCACGCGGGCTATCTGAACTTAAGCCGATTGCTGACGCGGGCCTATTTGGAGGCCAACGGGCCCTATGGTCCGCAGCTGTCGCGGAGCTGGTTCTCGGGCTTGAGCGGCGGGTTATTTGCGCTGCTCGGGCGCCAAAGCGCGCTTGCATCGATTGAGCGCGAAAGCGTCCGTGATGCGGAGATCGGCTTCTGGCGCGGCCATTTTGATCAGCGCCTGCTGCTCACCATTGCGCGCCGCGGCCTCGCTCAGGATCAGCCCTTTGAAGCGCTGGCGCTTGATTTGAGCGCGCGCCACGCGATTCCCGCGGTGGCCAACAACGAAGCGCGTTTTCTCGATCCGCTTGATTTCGACGCCCACGAAGCGCGCGTGTGTATCGCCAGCTCGCGCGTGCTCGCCGATTCTTCGCGGCCGCGTCTTTACTCGCCCGAGCAGTCGCTCAAATCGCCAAGCGAGATGCGCGAGCTGTTTGCCGACCTGCCGCAATTGCTTGACTCAACCGTTGAGCTGGCGCGGGCGTGCAACGTGGGCTTGAGTTTCGGCAAATACTACCTGCCGGCATTTCCGACGCCCAATCAAACGCCCGAAGACGCGTGGCTGAACCGCAAGGCAGGTGATGGCCTGAACGCGCGCCTGGTCCGATTTGGGCGCGACCCGCGCTTTGATGAGAAGAGCTACAGCGAGCGCTTAGAGCTGGAGCTTGGGGTGATCAACGAGATGGGCTTTGCCGGCTACTTCTTGATCGTCGCGGACTTCATCGCCTGGGCCAGACAAAACGGCATTCCGGTGGGGCCCGGGCGCGGCTCGGGCGCAGGTTCGCTGGTGGCGTGGGCGCTTGAAATCACCGATCTTGACCCGCTGCGCTATGGGCTTTTGTTTGAGCGCTTTTTGAATCCGGAGCGCGTTTCGATGCCCGATTTTGACATCGACTTTTGCATGGACCGCCGCGAGGAAGTGATCGACTACGTCGCCCAGCGCTATGGCCGTGATCGGGTCGCGCAGATCGTCACCTATGGCTCAATGGCGGCCAAAGCGGTGATCCGCGACACCGGCCGCGTGCTTGGACATCCTTATGGCCTAGTCGATTCGGTGGCCAAACTGATCCCCAGCACGCCGCTCGATATGACCCTGAAGCTGGCGCTCGACAAAGAGCCTGAGCTCAAAAGCCGCTACGAAAACGAAGAGGACGTGCGCGAGCTGATCGATCTGGCGCGCAAGCTCGAAGGCCTCGTGCGCAACGCCGGCAAACACGCAGGCGGCGTGGTGATTGCACCCTCGCCGCTGCCTGACTTTGTTCCGCTTTACACCGATCAATCGGCCGCTGGCGGGGTGACCCAATTCGACAAAGACGACGTCGAAGCGATCGGCTTGGTCAAGTTCGATTTTCTTGGCCTGCGCACCCTCACCATCATCGATTGGGCGCTTAAGGATATCGAGCTCAAGCGCGCCGCCAATGGCGAGCCGACGCTTGATCTGGCAACCCTCGCGATGGACGATGTAAAAACCTTTGATCTGCTGAAATCGTGCAAAACCACCGCGGTTTTCCAGCTCGAATCGCGCGGCATGAAGGACTTGGTGCGGCGCCTGCAGCCCGATTGTTTCGACGACATCGTCGCGCTGGTCGCGCTGTTTCGGCCCGGGCCTTTGGAGTCCGGGATGGTGCAAACCTACGTCGACTGCAAGCACGGGCGCAGCCGGGTTGAGTATCCGCATCCGTGGCTTGAACCGATCCTCAAGCCCACCCACGGCGTCATCGTCTACCAAGAGCAGGTGATGCAGATCGTCCAGGTGTTGGGCGGCTACACGCTGGGCGGCGCCGACGTGCTGCGCCGCGCGATAGGCAAGAAATCGCCCGAAGAGATGGCCCAGCAGCGCTCGATCTTCGTCGACGGCGCAACCAAGCTCGGCGTCGACGAACGGCTCTCAAGCCCGATCTTCGACCTGATCGAAAAATTCGCAGGCTACGGTTTCAACAAATCGCACTCGGCCGCCTACGCGCTGCTGAGCTATCACACGGCCTATCTCAAGGCCCACTATCCAACCGAGTTTATGGCGGCGGTGCTGTCGTCGGACATGGATTCGACCGACAAAGTGGTCAACTTTATCGATGACGCCAAGGACCGCGGTCTTTGCATCCAAAAGCCGGACATCAACCGGCCGACCTACAAGTTCAAGCCGCTCGCCAACGGCGAGATTCTGTATGGCTTGGGTGCGATCAAAGGCGTCGGCGAGGGCGCGGTGCTCAACATCATCAAAGAGCGCGAAAGCGCCGGCGAATTCCGCTCGCTGCACGATCTCACCCAGCGGCTCGATCTAAAACACGCCAATCGCCGCGTCTTGGAAGCGCTGATCATTGCCGGCGCGCTGGATGGTTTTGGCGTCCACCGCGCGCAGCTGTTAAGCGACTTGGACGCCGCACTCAAAGCCGCCGATCAATCCACGCGCGATCGCCAAAGTGGCCAAAACGACATGTTCGGCGGCACTGTCGACGCCACCCCGGCAGCCAGCGCAGCGGTGCCCGCCTGGGATGCGCTAACCCTGCTCAAAGGCGAACGCGAAAAACTCGGTTTTTATTTTTCCGGGCATCCGTTTGACACTTGGCGGGTCCACACCAAACACATCGTAAGCATGGCAATTGGCGAATTGGGCGAGCGCTTTGGCGAGATCTCAAATGATCCAGCCGAGCGCAAACGCGCACCCAGCGTGACCTTAGCCGGCATCGTCGCGCAGATTCGGCGCAGCGACGCGATGGCGTTTGCGCAGCTCGAAGATCACTCCGGGCGCATCGAAGTGGGCCTGTTCCGCGACAGCCTCGCGGAGTTTGGCCACAAGCTGATCAAAGACCAGGTAATCGTCGTCGAAGGACAAATTTCGTCCGATGATTTCAACGGCGGCTATCAGCTGCGCGCCAAACGGGTGATGGACTTGGAAGAGGCCTGCGCTATGTACGCCCGCGGACTGGTGCTAACGCTTGATTCTGCCAGCGCCATTACCATCGACACGCTCAAATCCGCGCTCCGCGATCACCAGGGCCAAGCCCCCATCCGGGTGCGCTTGGTGAGCCGCGGCGTACGCGCCGAATTTGACCTAGGCGACGCCCACCGCGTGCGCCCCTCTCTCAAACTGCTGGACCTCCTCGGCCGGATTGCGGGCGTGGTTAAGGCAGACATGGTTTATTGACGGCGGGCGATCGGACCGGACCGAGAACACGGTCGCCTTGGTTGATAGCCTGGTCTTTTTTCTGCCTCACTGGCGACACTTAGCTGTCGGCGTGCTGTCACCAACTCATCATGAATCGGTAAGACCGCAGCCATTCGCGCG
>Ga0105046_10001073_pt1 | contig 41083 bp, 29 predicted proteins | sample MAT03_FD_78385 | JGI IMG/M metagenome (GOLD analysis project Ga0105046, IMG submission 78385) | Freshwater microbial communities from Lake Fryxell liftoff mats and glacier meltwater in Antarctica - MAT-03 (megahit assembly) | ecosystem: Environmental > Aquatic > Freshwater > Ice > Liftoff... | reverse complement strand
CTCACCTTGCTCGGGGACCCGGCCATCGACGCCACAACTGGCGCGCGGAGCACGCGATTCGCCAGGCCGTCGTCACGCGCACGGTCTGTGGCGGCAATCGCACGAGGCGCGGGGCCGACACCCAGCAGGTGCTGGCCTCCGTGCTGCGCACGCTCGATCAACGTGGCCTCGATCCCGCGGACGTCTTCACGCCCCTGCTGCAGGCCCGCCGGACGATCGTCGCGCCCGCCCTTCAAACGCCGTGAGGGTAGGCGGACCCGCCGAACAAAGACCCCGCACGCCAGCAGCGCCAGCAGCTGCGGCCACAACACGTCCACGCCCACACCCTTCAGGAAGATGCCGCGCACGATCACCAGGAAGTAGCGCAGCGGAATCAGGTAGGTCACCCACTGAATCCACCCGGGCATGTTCTCGATCGGCAAGGTGAAGCCCGATAGGTAGATCATCGGCGTCAGGAAGAAGAACGCGGCCGTCATCGACGCCTGCTGCTGCGTCTGCGAGAAGGTGCTCACGAACAGGCCCAGGCCGAGCGTGCTGAGCAGGTAGATCAGGCTGCAGCCGATGACAAGACAATAGGCGTGCTCTTGGCCGGCTGCGGCGGCGACAGTTCCACGCCAACGTCGGCGAGCGGGACGAATCAGGCCTGCCGCACTTACGCCACGTCGTCGCGCGCAGTGCAGACCGCCGCGCTGGGCACCGACCGCGCCGACCCGTGGCAACTGGCGTCCACCTGCCGGTGGAGCGGAGACCGACTCACCTGCACCCAGCAATACTCCCAGCTTCGCGGGGACTGCGAAGGCGCGCCGGCAACTCGACGTGGACGACCACCTACGCCTCGGCCGCCGATTTCGTCAACGAAGCGGCTGCGTCTCCGCCGGCCGCGAAGGCCCTCACGACCGCGGTGACCTCCACGTCAGGAAGCTGCCCCTCGCCGTCCGAGTCCCGCTACCAGTACGACGCGTCAGGCCGCCTGCTGCACATCACGAGCGGCTCGTCTCCAACTTGGAAGCAAACTCGTCGACGTCGTACGCGGCCTGGGACGCCCGGGGACGCCCCACCGACGGCGCCTTCACGAACTTCAGGGTGTCGGGCGACCCGCCGCGGCCCATCTACACCACCACCACCACCACGATCCTGGCGACGGATCGGGTGTGCAAGTAGCGCGTCGTGGCTTACGCCAGGCGCTTGCTCGACCGCAGTGTCGCCAGCGTGATGAGCACCAGCCCGCACGCCAGCAGCGCCGCCATCTGCGGCCATAGCACGTCCACGCCCACACCCTTCAGGAAGATGCCGCGCACGATCACCAGGAAGTAACGCAGTGGGATGGCGTAGGTGACGTACTGGATCCAGTCGGGCATGTTCTCGATCGGGAACGTGAACCCCGACAGGTAGATCATCGGCGTGAGGAAGAAGAAGGTGGCCGTCATCGAGGCCTGCTGCTGCGTCTGCGAGATGGTCGAGATGAAGAGGCCCAGGCCGAGCGTGCTCAGCAGGTACATCGCGCTGCAGGCGAAGAGCAGGGGAAAGCTGCCCAGGAACGGCACCTCGAACCAGAACACGGCCACCACCGTGACGAGCACCACATCGATCATGCCGATGAGCGCGTAGGGCAGGAGCTTGCCCACGATCAACTCCCAGCGCGCCAGCGGCGTGACGTTCAGTTGCTCGAGCGTGCCCACCTCGCGCTCGCGCACGATCGCCATGGCGGAAAGATTCGTGGTCACGACCAGCAACAACAGCGCCAGGATGCCCGGCACCATGAACTCGCGGCTCTCGAGCCGAGGGTTGAACCACACGCGCACATCGGCGTCGATCGGCGCGGCCCGCACGCCGCCGGGCACGCGCAGGGCCGAGCGCTCCGCGGAGTAGCTGGCCACCACACTGCGGGCGTAGCCGAGGGCCACCGAGGTGGAATTGGAATCGGTGCCGTCGGCAATCACCTGCACCTTGGTCGGCCGGCCCGACGCCACGTCGGTGCCGAAGCCAGGCGGGATGGTGAGCGCCATCCACGCCGTGCCGTGCTCGAGATGCTGCTCCACGGCGCCGCCGCCAGTCACCACGTCCACGATGTAGAAGTTGGCCGAGGCGTCGAAGCGATCGATCAGCCGGCGGCTCTCGGCCGAGCGGTCGCCGTCGGCTACGAGCAGTGGAACGTCCTTCACGTCGGTGGTGGCGGCATACCCCAGCACGAACAGCTGGATGATCGGCGCCATGATCACGATGCCGAACAGGCGTGGATCCGAGCGCAGCTCGATCAGCTCCTTCGTGAGCAGATGGCCGACGCGCTTGATGCCTGCAATCATCCGGTCACCGCCATTCGCGCTTCAGGCGAAGCGCCGACAGGCCGAGCATCACCGACGCGAAGATCACCAGCGCCACCAGGCTCTGCCACACCACCTCGATGCCCGCACCCTTCAGCACGACCGACCTGAGCGCCGACACGAAGTAGCGCGCCGGCACCACGCGCGTGATGAGCTGCACGGCCGGCGGCATGCTCGTGATCGGGAAGATGAAACCCGACAGGATGAACGTGGGCAGAAAGCTCGAGAGCAGGGCGAGTTGAAACGCCACCTGCTGCGTGCTGGCCACGGTGCTGATGAGCAGCCCCTGCCCCTGCGCGCCAATCAGGAACAGGCCGATCGCGAGGAACAGCAGCCACCACGGCCCGCGCTGCGGCAGGTCGAAGAGCGCCATCGACACCAGCACGATGAGCACCGCCGACACGAACGCGATCACCGAGTAGGGCACGGTCTTGCCGAGCACGAAGGCCAGCGGACTCACCGGCGCCATGCGGATCTGTTCCATGGTGCCGCGTTCCTTTTCGCGCACCACCGCGAGCGAGGTGGAGATCACGGCCGTGATCATCGTGATGTAGGCAATCAGCCCGGGTACCAGGAAAAGCGTGCTGCGCAGTTGCGGGTTGTACCAGACGCGCGGCTCGAAGCCCACGAGCGCTTGCGGCGTGGTGCCGGGCGCGCCGGCCAGCCGTGCCACCATCTCGGCGCCGGCCTCGGCCACGATCGCTCCGGCATAGCCCACGACGGCAGAGGCGGTGTTGGCGTTGTCGCCGTTGACGATCACCTGGATGCGCACCGGCGTGCGCCGCGCCAGGTCGCGGCTGTAGTTGGCCGGAATGACCAGCGCCGCCCGCGCCTCGTTGGTGTCGATCATGCGTTCGAGCGACGGCCCGCCGTAGACCGAGCCGGCGTAGGTGAAGTAGCCCGAGTTCGTGAAGGCGGCAATCAGCTCGCGGCTGGCGGTGGTGCCGTCGCGGTCGTCCACGGCCAGCTTGATGTTGCGGATGTCGAAGTTGAGCGCGTAGCCGTAGAGCAGCAGGAACAACGCCGGCACGAAGAGCAGGATGAGCAGCGTGCGGCGGTCGCGGCGAATCTGGCGCAGCTCCTTGAGCACCATCGCGCGGGTGGTGACGATCATGCGGCCTGCCCGGCCCGCTCGGTGCGCTCCACCACGTCGAGGAACACGTCCTCGAGCGACGGCGTCACGAAGGTGAGCGACTCCACCTGCAGCCCTGCGCGCTCGAGTGACGCGCGCACAGCGTCTGGCGTCACGCCGGCGTGGCGCAGCACGGCGTGCACGCTCGTGCCGAAGATGCTGGTCTTCTCCACCTCGGGCAGGCGCTCGAGCGCGGCCATCAGTTCTACCGGCCGGGGCGACTGCACGTCCAGAATCGGCCGGTCCTCGAACGCGCGCTTCAGCTCGTGCGCCGAGCCGAGCGCCACCATCTGCCCGCGGTGGATGATCGCGAGCCGGTTGCAGTGCTCCGCTTCGTCGAGATAGTGCGTGGTGACGAGCACGGTGACGCCGGTGCTGGCCAGGTTGCCGATGAGATCCCAGAACCGGCGGCGGCTCACCGGATCAACCCCGCCGGTCGGTTCGTCGAGGAACACGATCGGCGGCTGATGCAGCACGGCGCACCCGAGCGCCAGCCGCTGCCGCCAGCCCCCCGAGAGCGCCTTCGTGACCGTCTTCTCGCGTCCGCGCAGGCCGGCCATGTCGAGCACGAACTCGCGGCGCTCGGCGAAGCGTGCTCCGCCCAACCCGTAGACGCCGCCGAAGAAGCGGATGTTCTGGTCCACGGTGAGCGCTTCGTAGAGCGAGAACTTCTGCGACATGTAGCCGATGTGGCGCTTCACGCCTTCGGGGTCGACGCCCACGTCGATGCCGCCGACCAGTGCCGTGCCGCTCGTCGGCTGCAACAAGCCGCACAGCATGCGGATGGTGGTGCTCTTGCCGGCGCCGTTGGCACCCAGGAAGCCGAAGACCTCGCCCTTGGCCACCTCGAACGACACGTCGTTCACGGCGGTGAAGTCACTGAATCGACGCGTCAAGTGACGTACGTCGATTGCTGCGAACGCGGGGCTCGGGGCTCGGGGCTCGGGGCTCACGTGTTCACCGTCCCAGGATCCTGGCGAGGCGCGCTTCGCTCAACCGGATGTCGGCGAGCACGCGCGTGCGGTCGAGGGCCGCTTGCAGCACGGCCAACTGCGCGTCGAGCACGTCGAGCGTGGTGGCGACGCCCGCCTCGTAGCGATCGTCCACGACCCGGCGGGTCTCTTCCGCCGCGGTCACGGCCAGCCCAGCGGGCACGAGCGCCGCTCGGCTCGAGGCCAGCTCGACGAGCTGCTTCTGCACATCGGCGCGAATCTGCGATTCCGTGTCGGCCTTGCGCTCGCGCAGCGCGGTGGCCGACGCCTGCGCCTCGGTGCGTTCGGCGGCGGCGCGGCCGGAATCCCAGACGTTCCAGCTCACGTTCAACGAGATGTCGAAGGAACCCTGCCACGCGTCCTGACGCGGGAAGATGCGCGGGTTGGGGTTGGCCACGTCGTAGCCGGAAGCAAACGCCACCATGGGCTTGCGCGTGGCGGCAATGGCCGACAGACGCGCGTCCACGGAATCCGCGCGCAGCGACAACGCCGTGAGCTCGGGACGTTGCCCTAGCGCCTCGGTGACCAGCGCGCTCGTGTCGCTCGCAGTCGGCACCGGGCTTTCGAGGCGATCCACCGGCTCGATCGGCACCGGCTCGGTCAGGCCCATCAGCCGGCTGAGGTCCACGGTCACCGACTGCACGCGACCCTTGGCCTCGATGAGCAGCAGCGCCTGGCGTGCGCGCTGCGCCTCGCTGCGCGACACGTCGTTGGGCGGCAGGAAGCCAGCGTCCACGCGGGTGCGCACATCGGCCAGCGATCGGTCGGCCCAGGTCACGGTGGCGTCGAGCACGCGCACGGTCTCTTCGGCGGTGACGAGCGCCCAGTAGGCCCGCGCCACCTCGAGGCGCAGATCGAGCCGCACGGCGGCCAGGTCGGAACCGCTGGCGGTGGCTTCGGCCTGAGCGGCCCGTTCCAACGCGTCGGCGCGTCCTCCGGTGTAAACCGGCCACACCAGTTCCAGCCGCGTATGGAAGTTGTCGGGAATATCGGGATAGATCACGCGCAGCGCGCCGTTCGGTTGCGGCACGCCGAACTCGTCCACGTGATTGGTACGCGTGTAGCCGGCCGACGCGGTCGCCGAAGGATCGTCGGCCTTGCGCCGCACCACCACGGTGGCCTCGGCGCCGGCCTGACGTGCGCGCGCCTCACCCAGACGATGGCTCGCGTCGACCGCCTTGGCGACCGCGTCGTCGAGCGTGAGGCGGAGCGGCACCGGCTGGGCCTGGACGTGACTGGCCGCGGCGAGCGCCACGGCGACAACGGCAACGGATACAGCGTTCAGATGCACTCTCATGACTCGGCCCCGGCAGGCGCGGCGACGGGCAGGTCGGCCAGCCTGGCGATGAACACGTCTTCGAGCGACGGCGTGATGATGCGACCCTCGAAGGGATCGACGCCGGCGCGCTGCACGAGCGCGGCCAGCTCTCGGTGTGCGGCATCTTCCGTAGTGGCGGTGAGCCACACATGCAGACGCTCGCCGAAGACCTCTACGTGCGTGTGGCCCGCCTGGCGCAGCCGGTCGCGCACGGTGCGGGCGCCGAACGGAAACGCTTCGATCCAGAGGCCCGGCAGTGACGTACGCAGGCGGCCCGGCGTGTCGAGCGCCAGCAACCGGCCGTCGTGCACGAGCGCCACGCGGCTGCAGCGCTCGGCTTCATCGAGATAGGGGGTGGTCATCAGAATCGTGATGCCGCTCTCGAGGAAGTGCGAGAGCAGCTTCCAGAACTCGCGGCGCGACACCGGATCCACGCCGGTCGTGGGTTCGTCGAGCAACACCATTTCGGGTTGGTGTACGAGCGTGCAGGCGAGCGCCAGCTTCTGCTTCATGCCACCCGACAGCTGGTCGGCCAGGCGGCCGCGGAACGGCGTGAGCTGCGTCATGTCGAGCAGGTGGTTGCGCCGCGCCCGGTAGTCGGTGACGCCGTGGATCTCGGCGAAGAACGCAATGTTCTCGTCAGTCGTGAGATCGCCATAGAGGCTGAAGCGCTGCGACAGATAGCCTACCTTGTGGGTGATGGCGCGGTGGTCGCGCACCGGGTCGAGTCCGAGCACGCGCACCGCGCCGCCGTCGGCGTGCAGCAGTCCGCAGATCAGCCGGATCGCGGTGGTCTTGCCGGCGCCATCGGGCCCGATGAGTCCGAACATCTCGCCGCGCTCCGTCTCGAACGAGAGCCCGTTCAGGGCCGCGGTCGCGCCGTAGCGCTTGCTGACGTTCGTGAGCTGAATGGCCGGCGTCATGGCTGGGCGGGGGTGGCCGTCACCGGCGTGAGCGCCAGTTCGGCATCCACGGGCATGCCCTGCTTCAGCACGCCCGAGGTGTTGTTCACCGTGATGCGGATGCGGTACACGAGCTTGGCGCGCTCTTCGACGGTTTGCACGTTGCGGGGCGTGAACTCCGCTTTGGACGAGATGTAGGTGACGGTGCCAGGGATACCGGCGCCACCGGCGTCGGTGTAGAGCGTGGCCGTCTGGCCGAGCGTGATGCGCGGAATGGCGGGTTCGGGCACGTAGACGTCGGCCCAGGCGTGATCGAGGTCGGTGATGACCACGACCGGCGCGCGCGACGCAATCACCTCGCCCGCCTCCGTGAGTTTCTCGGTGACCACGCCGGCCACGGGCGACACGAGCACGGCGTCGTTCAACTGGTCTTCGAGTAACGCAATCGCGGCGGCGGTGGTGGCGATGCGCGCCTGGGCCACGGCCACTTCTTCGCGGCGGGCGCCGAGCTTCACGCGCGCCACCACGGCTTGGGCGGCGGCCACGCGCTTGCCGGCGGCTTCAAGCCGCGCCAGCGCGACGTCGCGGCGCGTGGCGGCGTCGTCGCGCTGCTTCTGCGAGCCCGACTTGCGCGTGAGCAGCAGGTCGAAGCGCTGCAGATCGGCGGTGGCCGCGTCGACCTCGGCCTGGGCGGCGGGCACCTCGGCTCGCGCCGCGTCGACCTGCGCCTCGGCCTGATGCACATCTTCGGTGCGCACCGGCGCGCGCACCAGGCGCAGTTGGGCTTCGGCCGCGGCTTGCTCGGTTCTGGCGCGAGCGATCGACAGCGACAGGTCGGTGGCGTCGAGGGTGAGCACACGCGCCCCGGCCGCCACGCGATCCCCCTCCTTCACGTCGAGCGTGAGTACCCGTCCGCCCATCTCAGGCGCGAGTCGCACCTCGGTGGCTTCGACGTGGCCAGAGACGCGCAGATGGTTGGGATCGGCCGGCGCCGTGCAGGCGCTGGACGCCATCAGGACGGCGCCGAGCACGACGGCGACCAACGGGAAGTGCGAGCAGCGGGTCACAGTCATCGCGGTCGATCCTTGGCAAGCATGCGGAGCGCGGTCTCTTGCATATGAGCAACGAGTTCGCGCCGGTCCACCGGCACGAACATGGGAAGGTCGGCGCGGCCAGCCCGGGCCGCGGCGCGCTCGCGCACGGCGTTCATCAGCATCGGCCCCATGATCGACATGTAGGCCAGCAGCGGATGCACCGGCCGGAACACCTTGGCGGCCACGCCCGAGTGCAGAATGGCGCCGAAGGCCGCGAAGATCGACTTCATCAACGCCAGCGTGTCGCCATCGAGCCGCGGCGCGCCGGCCGCCATCTCGCGCATCATGAGCGGCGGAAACCATGGCCGGGCCTCGCGCAAGCTGGCGAGCGTCTGGATGAAGCGCTCGATCTTCTTCTCGGGGGCGTCGGCGCTGGCGGCAATCGCGGTAGCGGCGCCGCCCACGGCACCGAGCATGTCGCGCACGACTGCCCGGTAGAGGCCGAGCTTGCCCTCGAAGTGGTAGTAGATCATCGCCTTGTTCACGCCTGCGGCCAGGGCGATGGCGTCGACGCTCACGCCGTCGAAGCCGTGCGTCGAGAAGTGGGCAGCGGCGGCGGCGAAGATGAGATCGCGCGTGGCAGTGGCGGCATCGCCGCGGCCCCCGGCCGGCGGGGGGCCTGGGCGCTTCGCGGTGGCGGGGCGAGGGCGGGCGACGGAGCGGGCAGACGATCTCAACAATTAACTAACCAGTTGGTTTAACCATATAGTTAATTTATCGTCGACCTGGCTGTCAACCGCCTTCGTGGTGGGGCTGGACGGATCGCGCTGGGCGCGGGGCGGCCGGCGCGTCACAATGGGTCATGCATATCGTGGTGTCGGGCGGGACCGGCTTCCTCGGGCGCGCCCTGGAACAGGTGCTCACCTCGCGCGGCCACCGCGTGTCGGCGTTGACGCGCCGCGCCCGGGCCGATCGGCCCGGCGACATCGAGTGGACGCCGAACGGCGAGGTCGGCCTCTGGGCGAACGCCCTGACCGGCGCCGATGTGGTCGTCAATCTGGCCGGCGAAGGCATGGCTGACGCGCGCTGGACCGACGCCCGCAAGGCCGCGCTGCTCGACAGCCGGCTCAAAGCCACCTCCAGTCTGGTAAAGGCCGTGCAGCAGGTGGCGAGCGGCCCGCGCGTGTTCGTGAGCGCCTCGGGCGTGGGCTACTACGGCCCGCGCGGCGACGAACCCATCCGCGAAGACACGCCGGCAGGCCGCGACTTCGTGGCCTCGATGGCCGCCGCCTGGGAAGCCGCCGCGGCTCCCGCGGGCCAGGCCGGCCGGCTCGTGCTGCTGCGCACCGGCCTGGTGCTCGGCCGCGAGGGCGCGCTCGCCAAGATGCGGCTGCCCTTCTCGCTCGGCGTCGGCGGCCGGCTCGGCTCGGGCCGGCAGTGGATGCCCTGGATTCACGTGAACGACTGGGCCGAGCTCACCGCCGCGCTCATCGCCGACCCGCACGCGGCCGGCGCCTTCAATCTCACCGCGCCGCAGCCGGCCACCAACGCCGACTTCACGCGCGCGCTCGGCCGGGCACTGCATCGTCCCGCGGTGATTCCGGTGCCGGGTTTTGCCCTGCGCCTGGCGCTCGGCGAGATGGCTGACCTGCTGCTCACCGGGCAACGCGCCGTGCCAGCCAAAGCGCAGGCCCTGGGCTACGTGTTCCGCTACGCGGCGCTCGACGCTGCGCTGACTGCCGCACTCGGCGCGTCCTGACCCCGCGCAGAGCGGCGGTGGTGTATCCTGCGGCGCGGCTTCGAGCCGGGGAGCACACCATGGTCCTGTCCAAATCCGAATTGATCGCCTCGCTGCAGCACGAGGTCGGCATCCTGCTTCACCTGGCCGGCAAGGTCGACCGCGCGCAGCTCGACTTCCGGCCCACGCGCACACAGCGCAGCACGCTCGAGCTGTTGCACTACCTGTCGATGATGGGACCCGCGCTCGTCGACGTCGCCATGACCGGCGTCTTCGATGGCGCGGTGTGGACGGCCAAGGCCGCGGAGGCCAGCCGCCTGGACTTCGACCAGACCGTCGCCGCCATCGCCGCCCAGCACGACACCTACGCCCACGTGCTGGGTGCCCTCTCCGACGAGGACTACCGCAGCGGATTGACGGTATGGGACATCCCGACCTCGCGCGGCGCGTTCATCGTCGCCTACGTGCTCTGCGGACACGCCGCCTACCGCACACAGCTCTTCGGCTACCTGAAGGCCTGCGGCCGCGAGGAGCTGGGCACGTCGAACCTGTGGGACGGCGCGGATCCGGCGCCCGCGGCGAGCTAGCCGGGCCGGCGCTGGGCGGAACAGTGCGAACCGCGGCTCGTCTAATTCACTGACCCCAGTGGAGGGGGCGCCATGACTGACACGACCGCCTTCCGCGAACCCGATGCTTCGCTCGTGACCATCACGCACGTCACCTATGGGTTGCACGCGCTCGGCTTGGCCATCGGCGCCTTCGGCACGTCCACGGTCGTGGGCGCGTTCTTGTTCGGCTGGCCGTCGATCATCGCCGTGATCATCAACTACGTGAAGCGCAGCGACGCGCGCGGCACGTGGCTCGAGTCGCACTTCACCTGGCAGATCCGCACGTTCTGGGCGGCGTTCGCCTGGGCATGCGTGGTCGGTCTCACCGGCGCCCTGCTGGCCATCGTGCTGGTCGGCTTCGCGATCTGGATCGTGGGCTTCATCGCGCTCGGCGTGTGGGCCATCTACCGCATCGCCCGCGGCTGGCTGGCGCTGCGCGACCGCAAGGCCGTGGCGTAACGCGGATGGTTAGAGAACCCGGCAGGCCTGCACGCTCACGTCGACCCCGGGGCATGTCAGGGCGTGCCCTTCGACAGGCTCAGGGCGTGCCGCCGGCGTGCTTGACGAGCGCCGCGCGCCACTCGGCACTGGGTTCGGGCGAGCCGCCCAGGCGCTGCGTCACGATCTGACTGGTGCGATACGCGATGCCGTAGAAGCGCTCGTTGGCGTCGCGGTCCTGCCGAATCGTGCTGCCGTTGAGCGTGACGCCGGCAAACAGGCCGCGCGTGCGCGAGTAACTGAGGATCTGCGCGCGCAACTGGATGTCGGTGGATGCCGATGCGTCGCGCCCCACCGGGCCGGCCGCTACCGACGCGTCGGCGCCAATCTTGAACTGGTTCTTGAGCAGTTGGTCCAGGCCGCGGCGATTCTGCACGACCAGCACGAGATCCACGGCCTGCGCGCCGATTTGGAAGCCGATGCTGCCGCCGGTGACGGTGAGGAACGCCGGCGAACTCCAGCCGCCGCTCTGCGGATCGCGCACGCTGATCACGCCGTGGCCGCGCGAGCCGCCCACGACGAACCCGGCCTTCACGAGCGACGGGAACACGGCGATGGCTTCCGCCCTCTCCAGAATCGACCCCGGCACCGCGGAGTCGCTCGCCCCCATCACCTCACCCAGCACGGCAATGGCCGCGGTGATGCGATCGGACTCCTTCACGCCTTCCTGAGCCGTAGGACGAGCCACGAGCGCGAGTACGACGGACGCGCAGACGAGAGACAGTCTTGGAGCGCTCATGCCTCCAGTCTAGATCAGGGACTGGGGACTGGGCGTGCCCTGCCCTAGAGAATCCGCGGCGCTCCCGGCCTGAAGTCGGCGCCGAGGATGGACACCGAATTGGCGCCGAGCCAGTCGTCGAGCACGCGCGCGTAGACGGCGCGGAAGTCGGTTTCGTAGCGCACGTCGCCCGAGGCGTTCTCCAGCCCAGGATTCTGCGGATCCGCGCGCAGCTTCGCCGCCGTGCCATAGAGACCGCCGCGCACCAGTCCGCCGAGCGCCATCATCACGCCAGCGGCGCCGTGGTCGGTGCCGTTGCTGCCGTTCTCGGTGATGCGGCGGCCGAACTCCGAGAAGATCAGCACCATCGTGGAATCGAGCAGACCCTGGTTGCGCAGGTCGTTGTAGAAGTTGATGAGACCGCCGTTCACCGTGGCCATGAGCGTGCTGTAGGCGCCGTTCACCGGGTTCTGGTTGGCGTGCGTGTCGAAGCCGCCGGTCGACACCCAGAACACCTTGGTGCCGATCTGCCGGTTCATGGCGCCAGCCACGGCCTGCAGCGCCTGGCCGAAGCCGTTGTTCGGATAGGTGATCGACGGCCGGTAGGTGGCCACCGTGGCCACGCGGTCGAGCGTGCCGAGCGCGGCCTGCGCGGTGGAGTTCACAAACGACAGGTGCGGACGATCCGCCGGCAGGTGCGACGAGATGCGCACGGCGGTGGCGCGCTCGAAACCCGCTTCCGCGCCCACGTTGGGACTCGCGAAGCTGTAGGTCGCCGGGTTGGTGATGGCGGGCACGCCCACGGTGCGCGCCACGAGCGACCGGGGCGTTTCGCGGGTCGTGTTCCAGCCCACCAGCGGATCCACCGGCGAGGGCAGCGTGTCGAGATAGCGGCCGAGCCACCCGGTGCCCTGCGAGTTGGTGGGATTGGCCGTGCCGTAGATGTCGAAGCCCTGGAAGTGCGAGCGGCTCGAGTTCTGGTAACCGCTGCGCTGGATGATGGCCAGCCGGCCGTCGTTGAAGATGCTCTTGAGCCCGGTGAGCGAGGGATGCAGGCCGAGCACATTGCCCTCGCGGTCGGTGCCGACCTGCAGCACGGCACTGGCCGGCACGCCAATCGTGGGACGGCGGGCATAGTAGTCGGCGTCGCCGTAGGGCACGAGGGTGCTCAGCGCGTCGTTGCCGCCGTTTAGATACACCACCACGAGGTTGCGCCCGCCGCCGCTCTGCGCGAGCGCGAGTTCGGTGAGGAACTGCGGCGCCGCGAAGCCGAAGGTGAAGGCGGTGACGCCGCCGCGAACGAACTGTCTGCGGGTGAAGTGCATGGCAGCGGCCCTCAGTTGAACTGGTATTCGGACGAGCCCACGATGAGCCGGCCGAGCCCCGCGGCCTTGTTGGCCAGTTGCGTGTCGCTGCCGGTCCACGCCCCGCCCTGCCGCAGGTAGTCGAGGAACGCGCCAGAGGTATCGGCCGAGAAGGGCGCCGCCGTGAAGCGCTTCAGGTGGAACTCGAGCAGCGCCTCCGGCGACGTGCGCGCGGGCGCCGCGGCCTGCTGCAGGTTGAAACGCTGGTTGGCCATGAGCGTGGCGGCGAAGTTCATGCGCGAGAGCATCGAGGCGGTGGAGAACCACTCGGGCCCGAGCGCCCAGCCGTTCACGTCGGGCGGCTCGTAGAGCTGCTGACCCATGTTGACGAGCGGGTTCATGGCGGCATCCACCGACAGGCCGCTCCAGCCGGTTTCCTTGATGGCCTTCACCACGTACTCGACCGGCCAGCTGTAGCGCGCGAACTCGGCCGAGCCGTCGAGGAACTCGGTCGAGGTGAACAGCCGCACGAGCATGGCTTTGATGTTCGTGTCGTTGTTCAGGTAGGTCTCGCGCATGCTGGCGACGAGCTCGTCGCTCGGCGCCGAGAACTCGCTCACGAAGAACGCGAAGAAGCGCCGGGCCAGGCGGTCCGCGGTTTCGGGGCGGCGCGCGAGCGCGCGAATCAGATCGATGCCGTCCTGTTCGCCGTCGGCGGCGGTCCGCGCGGGAATAGTGCGCCCACCGTCGGGCATCACGGCGAAGGTGAACGTCTTGGCGGCCGGGTCGTGCTGCGCCGCGTTGAAGACGTACTCGTAGTAGCTCGTGAGCGGCGTGGTGCGGTCTCCGCTCAGGCGCAGGTTCCACCCGGTGAAGACGCGGGCCGCGGCGTAGACGTCGTCTTCGGTGTAGTGGCCAACGCCGGTCGTGAAGAGCTCCATCAGCTCGCGGCCGAAGTTCTCCTGCGGGCGGGCGCGCACGTTGAGGCGTCCGTCGAGCCACACGAGCATGGCCGGATCCTTGGCTGCCTCGATGAGCAGGTCGTCGAACCGGCCCAGGCCCAGGTCGCGGAAGAGCTGAATCTGTCCGCGGCGCTGGCCGGCCACCTCGGCGGCCTTGCCGTCCATCATCTTGGTGGCGTGTTCCTGGCCGAAAGTGCCCGCTACCTTGGTGTAGGCGGTGGCGAAGTGGTTGTGCCAGAAGAGCGCGAGCTTTTCCTGCATCGGCCGCTGGCTGTGCACCATGCGGAAGAGCCAGCGCTGGCGCGCGTCGTTGATCACCGTATTGGGCGCGAACACCCCGCGCGTGGTCACGCCGATGTAGGCGGCGTTGTTGATCTTCGTGTCGACGTCGTCGGGCGCGCGCTCGAAATTGAGCAGATACCCGACGACGCCCACGAGGGGCAGGCGGGCGTAGGTGCCAAGATCGGCGGCGCTCGCCCCGAAACTCATCCTTCGAAGCACGTGGTCCAGCATGCCGGAGCCCCCGAATTCGGACAGACTGGCCACACTGGCCAATCGCGCCGTGTCGTCGATTGTAACCGCACTGAGAGTCAGCGCGACAGTGTCCTTTCAGCTTTGACCGCGAGTTTGCCAGGAAGTTACTTGTCGGCGCGCGGGGTGGCCGACGGCCGGGCCGCGGCCGGGCCGCCCAGGCTGATTAGGTTCGCCATCAGCCGGTAGGCGCCGTCAGTGCCCGCCGGCAGTTGCCGCCACAGCCCTAAGCCTACATACAGCCACCTGCCGTTGCCCACTTTGGCTTCCACCAGGGCGCCGAGCTTCGGCCCCTGGTTGAACGGAAAGGGCTCCGTGAACTCGACCAGGTCGGTGTAGTTCGGGTCGGCCTTGTCGAAGAAGTAGGTGCCGCGTTCCTGGCGCCAGTCCTGCCAGTCGGCCTCGGTGATCTTGTTGGGCGTGGTGAAGGCGGGATGCTGCGGCACGAGCACGTTGACCGCGGAGTTCTCGTCGGTCACCCGGCGGCTGCTCACCTTGCCGGGGTACGGGCCATACTGCGCGTCGTTGAACTCGAACTTGTTGTAGTTGACGATCACCGTGCCGCCGGCGCGCGCGTAGTCGAGCAGGCGCTGGTTGTAGGCGCGCAGGTCGGGGCGCCGCTCGTAGGCGCGCACGCCGGTCATGATCACGTCGTAGCGGGTGAGATCGCCCCAGGCGAGCTGGTCTTCGTTCACGAGTTCGACGCGCGCGCCGAGCTGCTCGAGCGCCTGCGGCACCTCGTCGCCCACGCCCATCACGTAGCCCACCGTGAGGTTCGGCTTCACGCGCAGGTCGAGCACGCTCACGAGCACCTCGGGCGCGCGCAGCACGTGCCGCCGCGTGGTATGCGGATACTCGACCACCTGATACCCCTGCGCATAGGTGGTGCCGCCTTCGCGCACCGAGGCTTTCAGCGTAAGGCGCGAGCCGCCCTGCTTCACCTGTGCCGCGAGCGCCGCCGGCGCCGGCGGGCTCAACGTGAAGCGCACGGTGGCGGCTTCGTCTTCACGCGAGAACGCCACGGCCTGCGTGGCCGGCGCAACCCGCCAGCCCGAAGGGGCCTGCAGCACCACGTCGGCGGTGGCCGCGGCCTTCGAGTGATTCACGACCGTGACGCGCACGTCGCGCGCCGCGCGCGGTCCGCCGGTGGCCGGCACGATCACGATCTCGGGCGAGGCCGACACGGCGAACTTCGGCACGACGTGCACCTCGGCGCGCTTCTCGCCGCTGTAGAGATTGCCTTCGGATCGCGAGGCCACTGGCACCGGCATCGACACGGCCTCCCCGCCAATCGTGAGCGCCACGGTGGCCACAAACGGCGTGGGGCGGAACGGCAGACCCGCTGGCACGTCGGCATCAACCACGAACTGGGCCAAGCGCTCGGCGTACTTGAAGTGCGCGGCCGTGAGCCGCGCGTCGGCCGGCACGGTAGCCGTCATGCGGCAGTTGCGCGAGCCCTTGGGCGCAAGTGCGGCGCTGGCGCACTCGCCGGTGGTCGAGGCGAAGCCGCCGAGCACGCCGCCCACGGTCACCGCCACATCGCCGCGGTTGGCCGCCAGGATCTGCACCTGCACCGGCTGGCCGCCCACGACGAGATTGTCGTTGGCCACGGCGTCGAGCCGCACGTCGGCGGCGAGCACGAGCGCCTGCTGGAACTGCGTCTCCTTCAACGCCAGCCGCAGGTCGATCTCGTACTGCGCGGTGTCGTTCAGGCCGAAGCCCGCGAGCGATCCGCGCAGGTCGCGCAGGGCCTTCAGACCGGTGGCCAGCGGCGCCACGGCCGCGGCTGATCCGGTGGCCGCCACCGCCGCGCGCGCGTCGCTCACCGCCGTGGCGATGCGGGTGAGACCAGCCGTGAGGCCGGCCGGGGGCGTGGCGCCGGCGTAGGCACTCAATCCGGCAAGCGTCGTGTCGACGCCGTCGAACATGTCGGGATCGGCGCGGTTCACGCCGCCCGTCAGCACGGTATCGCGCAGCCGGTAGCCGCGCGGTCCGGATCCGAAGCCTTCCGACACCCCCGGCAGCGGCAGCAGCTGCGACATGCCCTGGCATTTGTGCATGCTGCGCGCCTCGCCGGCAATCTCGTTGCAGGTGCGGCCGAGCAGCGGGTCGTAGGTGTCGCCGCCGGTGAACATGAAGAGCGACGACGCGCCGTCGCCGGTGAGCGCCGGCGCCTTGCCGGGCGGGCCGAAGAAGCCGCCCGTGTAGTAGTACTTCTTCACCTGCCACGGCCGCAGGCCGTCGGTAATCTGGTCCGGGAACTCTTTGGGGTCGGCCGCCGCGCGGAATGCCTGGGCGGTGAGCCGGGCCGAGGTCTGGTGGTGCTGGCCGCCGCCCTCGCCGTCGTAGACGAAGCCCACCATCACGTCGGGCCGAATGGTGCGGATCATGCGCACGTAGTCGCCGAGAATCGTCTGACCGCCCCACTTCTCGAGCGTCTCTTCAACGCTGAACGAGTAGCCGAAGTCGACCGCGCGCGTGAAGAATTGCTCGGCGCCGTCGAACTTGTGCGCGGCCGCCAGTTCTTCGGTGCGCAGCACGGCGAGCGCTTCGAAGATCTCCGGCCCGATCTCGTTCTGCCCGCCCTCGCCGCGCGTGGCGGTGACGAGCGACGTGCGGAAGCCCTTGGTGTGGCCGTAGAAGGCGAGCAGCGCGTTGTTCTCGTCGTCGGGATGGGCCGTGGTCATCATCACGTTGCCCACGGTGTCGAGCTTGCGCAGGGCGAGCTCGAGGGCGGGCCGGCCGGTCATGGCCGACACCGGCTGCAACCGGTGCTGCGCGTGCGTCGGCACGAACGTCAGGGTGAACGCGGAGGCAACGAGAAGGGAGAGGGACAGCAGTCGGCGCATGGGAGGGGATCCTGCGGCAGGCGCGCGATTGTCCCGAAACCCAGAAGGAGGCTTCGGCCAGACGTCTGCGGCCGCCCGTGCATCGTACAGGAGACGGTTAGTGCGTGGAAAGCGCGGGCAGCTCAGCCGGCTCAGAAGCGCACGACGGCCGTGAGCGACGCGGTGCGGCCGGGCGCCCACACCGCGCGCACGTCCTGGCTGGCGAAATAGGTGTCGTCGGACAGATTCCGCACGAGGCCGCGCAGCTCGAGATGCTGCAACACCGTGACGCCGGCGCCCAGGTCGATGAGCGTGTAACCGGGCACGACGCGCTCGGTGGGACCGGGCCGATCGTCGTCATCGAACCACGCCGCGCGAGCCTGCGCGAAGGCGCGCGCGCCGATGCTGCGGCGCACCTGCACCGACCCGGTCTCGGTCGTGATGCCGTCGAGGTAGGCGTGGTTGTCGAGCGCGCGGCCGCGCGCCACCTGCGCCGCCACCTCCACGGTGAGGCGCCAGGGCAGCTCGATCTGCGATTCCAGCTCCACGCCGCGCAACTGCACGCGACCGCGGTTGCGGAAGAAGAAGTCGTCGGGCGACGTCTGGAAGCGCTCGATCAGATCGGCGATGCGATAGTGATACGCGTAGGCCGCCGCCCGCACGCGCCGGGAGGTGTAGCGCACGCCGGCATCGAACTGCAGGCTGGATTCGGGATCGAGATCGGGATTGCCGGTAATGGAGCCGCGCCCCGAGGGACCGCGGAAGTAGCGATCCGAGAGCACCGGATCGCGAAAACCCCGCGCCGCCTGCGTGGTGAGCGTGAATCCGCGATAGCTGCCGGCGGTGATCGCCACGAAGCCCGACGCCGCCCCGTGGCTGGTGTGGCGGTCGCCGTAGTAGCCGCCGCGGTTGGTCGTGCTGATGTAGTCGGCGCGCGCGCCGCCAGCCAGCGACACGGTGGGCGCCACCACCACCTCGAGACTCGAGTAGACCGCGCGATCGATGCGCCGGGCCGAGTCGATCGAGACGTTCTCGGTGGTGGTGCGCGCGCCAGCCAGCGTGTAGCGCTCGAGGATGTCGAGCGCGCGCAGGCCAGCGCGGCCGTTCACGTCCACACCCAGTTCCCAGCGCGCCTGGCCGAGCGCCCGGCGCGCGTAGCCGCGAAACTGGAAGTCGTGGGCGCTGATGTCGGCCCGGTCCACGCTGCGGGCGCTGGTGGCCGTGGCGAACCGGTCCTGATCGGTGACTTGGCCGTAGCGTCCGTAGAAGGCGTTCAGCCCGAGCTCCTCGAACGGACCCAGGTCGGGTTTGTCGTACTCGGCCGTGACCCGATGTGAGTTCTCTTCCGGATAGAAGAAACGCGTGGCAGCGGAGTTGTTACGCGGACGTTCGATGTCGCGCCCGACGTCGCCCTGGTAGCCGGCCGAGAGGAACCCGTCGCCGACCACATGCGTGAGACGTGTGAGCAGGCCCCTGTCGCGGTAGCCAGAGTTGAAGACCGGCCCGTCCGGACTGTGCCAGTCGCTGGCTTCACGGGCGTGGGCCGCCAGCAGCAGCGACCCGCGCGCCAGGCCCTTCGATACGTCGGCGCCCACCCGCCGCTCGGGCACGCCCTCACCCAGGGTGGCCGACACGCGCGCCGACAGCTTGGACCCGGGCGCAACCTTGCGGGTCGTGACGGCGATCACGCCGCCGAACGCATCCGATCCATACGCCACCGATCCTGGTCCGCGCGCCACCTCCACGCCTTCGAGGATCTCGGGATCCAGGAAGGTCGCGCTCGCTCCCGCCCGCCGCTCGGAGTTCACACGCGCGCCGTCGATCAGAATGAGCGTGCGGCCACCCGACAGACCGCGCACCGCAGGCACGGCGGCCTGTCCTTCGCTCACCTGGTTCACGCCGGCCACGTTCTCGAGCGCCTGCACGAGGTTGGAGGGCAGGCGCGTCTGGAGCTCGGCCTGCGACAGGCTGGCAGTGGCAGCCGCAGGCGTGGCTTCGATATCGGGCGCGGCGCCCGAGACCATGACGCGCTCGCTCACGAGCGACAGCACCGTGAGCTGAAGCGGCTGACCGGCCTCGAGACGCTCCACCAGAATGGGCTTCATGAAGACGCCGCCCGGCGACACGACCAGCACCTCGAACGGCACCGGCGGATCAGGCGTCCAGGTGAAGCGCCCGTCGGCATCGGTGATGGCGGTGCCGGATTGGCCCAGGATGCTCACCTCGGCACCAGCCACCGGCATGCCGGCGGCGTTGACGACTCGGCCCGTGAGCGCGAACGCCGAGGACGTCAGCGCAAGCAGCAGTGCGAGGGCGAGGCAACTGCTCGCAAACAGCGTGGACACAGTCACGGCGCAGACGGCCCCGCAAGCGACGGCGTGAGGCCCCGAGCGGATGCCCAGGACCTCCACCGCCCTAGAACACGAAGCGGAAGCCCACCTGCAGCTGACGCTGCTCGTAACCGGCGTTGGGAATCAGCTGGTCGCCGCTCGTGGGCAGTACGCCGGTGTCGACGCCGGTCGGCAGGCCGGTCACCGGGTTCACGGCGATCGCCGAGTTCTGCACGCCGCTCCATTGCACGGTGTTGAACACGTTCTTCACTTCGGCGATGACTTCGCCCTTGCGCGAGCCGCCGAGCGGCACCTGGCGCGAGAGCCGCAGGTCGACGTTGTAGCGCGCCGGCAGGCGCAGCGAGTTGCGCGCCACGCCCGCGGGCCGGTCGCTGGCGATGCCGTCGTTGTTGATCTCGCCGGGGACGGCGCGGAGGTTGATGGGAATGCCGCTGGCAAACTGCATGGCCACGCCCAGGATGGTGCCGTTCACGAGGCCGCGCGTCACCGCGTTGCCGCCGTCGATGGTGGGCCGCGCCACGATGCTGCCGACGAACGTGTGGCGCTGATCCAGCACGTTCGGACCCCGGTCGAACTCGAGGTCTTCGGGGTTGGTACGGCCGGCGTCGCCCTGCACCGACAGCACGCCGGTGATGGGCGCGTTGTCTTCGCTCTTGCCGAGCGTGTAGGCGAGGTCGAACTGCATGCCGGACAGGTTGCGGGCGGTGAGCTGCGCGGTGAGGTTCTTGTAGGTCGACTCGCCCAGTGACTCGATCTGGTTGATCACGTTGTAGCGCGGGTCGAGCCGCGTGGCCGAGTTGACCGTCGTGCTGTAGATCGGACGGCCATCGGCCATCCGGCCAATCGGGTTGATGGCGTTGATGTTGCTGATGAGCGGCAGGTTGTAGCCGCGCGCATAGGAGGCGCCCACCGACGCCGCGAAGTGGTCGTTCAACTGGCGTTCGAGCTGCACGTTGTTCTGCCAGTTGTTGGCCACCTTGAAGTCGCGCGACACCGTGGTGAGCGTGTTGGGCGTGGCACCCGCGCCGGCCGACAGCACCGCCGGGAACGCCGGGGCACCGGACTGGGTGGGCTGGAAGGTGGCGGCCGCGCGCTGATTGGAGCCGTCGTTGATGAGCGCCTGCTCGTAGCTCGCAAGCAGCGCCTGGTCGTACATCATGCCGGTGTTGGCCCGCACCACCGTGCGGCGATCGCTGCCCACCGTCCACACCACGCCCAGGCGCGGCGCGAGGTTGTTCTTGTCGACCACGAAGTCGCGCGAGGCGTCGAAGGGCGCGCTGCCGTTCGGCGCCGGCACGTCGTAGACGTCGTAGCGCAATCCGTAGAGCACCTTCAGCGAATCCGACAGGCGCCAGTCGTCCTGGATGAACAGGCCGTAGAGGTTCGACGAGAAGTCCAGCTGGGGTTCACCGAAGTACTGCTGGAAGGTGTTGTACGAGAACGGATTGGCGCCGCTCCTCGCCGACTGGTAGGCGGCGACGGTGGCAAACGTATACAGCTGGAACGGCGTGCTGGTACGCGAATCGGCGACGTGCTGGATGTCGAAGCCGGCCTTGAACGAATGGTCGCCGGCCAGGTAGGTGAGATTGTTGTTCACCTGCGACACGTCCTGCGTGAAGGCGAAGCCGGCGTCGCTCAGGCTGGCAATCGGCCCGCCGAAGTTGGCCACGTTCGGGATGTTGATGGCGGCCCCGCTGCCGGCGAGTTCCGCCGGCGTCCGGCTCTGCGCGCGCGTGGCGTGCTGCACGCGCAACTCGTTGAGCAGGTTGGTGCGGATGGTCGACACGAGCTGCGCGGCGGTGGAGTGCTGCCGGTCGAAGAAGTCGGTGGCGCGCTGCACCGAGCCAATCCCGCCGCCGACGTTGGCGGTGATGAAGTTGTCGAAGAAGATGTAGCGCACCGACAGGCGGTTGCTGTCGTTCAACCGGTGATCGATCTTGCCGATCGCAAACTCGGTGTTCAGACCGCGCGGCTGATAGCGCGGCTCGTTCAGCCCGAGCAGCGCTTGATTCGCGGGGGTGATGGTGATGACGGAGCCACCCGACAGGTCGCGCTCGGTGTGCTCGTAGCCGCCGAAGAAGTGCGTCTTGTCCTTCACGATCGGACCGCCGATGTCGGCGGTGTAGACGTTCACGTCAGTCGGGGGCTTGGTGGCCGAGGTGCGTTCGCCCTGCGTGAAGAACGGGAACGCCGCCATCGACTGGCGCTGCAGGCGATAGCTGCCCTGGCCCTTGAACGTGTTGGTGCCCGAGGGCGTGATGGCGTTGTAGATGAGGCCCATGGTCTGGCCGAACTCGGGCGCGTAGCCGGTGGTCACGATCTTGACCTCGCGAATCATCACCTCCGACATCGGCATCTGGCGCAGGCCGGCGCGATCCTTCTGGGTGTTGTTGCTGCCGTCGATCTGGTAGTTCACGCGCAGCAGGGCGCCATTGGTCGTCAGCCGCGGCACGCCGAACTCAGAGTTCTCGAAGCCGACGACACCGGGCTGCAGCAGCGCGAAGTTGAAGGGGTTGCGCGAGGTGAGCGGCAAGGTCTTGATTTCGGCTTCGGTGATGGTGCGGCCCTGTTCGATCTTGCTGAGATCGACGAGCGGGGCATCGGCCGTGACCGAGATGGTTTCAGAGAGCGCGCCGACGCCGAGCTTCATGCTGATCACAGCGGTTTGTCCGGCCGAGATGTTGATGCCGGTCTGCTCGAGCTTCTTGAAGCCCTGCAACTCGGCCTCGAGCTTGTAGCGGCCCAGTGACAGCAGGGGCGCGCGATAGAGACCGCTTTCGTTCGTGACCACGACGCGCGTGTCGCCGGTGTCGAGGTTGGTGATGGTGACCGTGACGCCGGGCAGCACGCCGCCCGATTCGTCGGAGACGATGCCTTCAATCGAGCCGTTGATGGCGGTGGATTGCGCGGCGGCGGAAGTGGCGGCCACGGCGAGCAGGGCGAGAGCGAGGATCAGACGACGCATGGGGTGAGAGCCTCCAAAGCAAATGCAGTGCAGTGAGGCAGTATAGCGCTCCGGGGCTCGGGGCTGGGGCTCGGGGCTGGGGCGTGCAGACGTCACGCGTTCCCGCCCCAACCCCTACTGAACTGTCAGCACGACCTCGGCCGACGCCGGACCGGCGCCCGCGCCGTTGAGCGCCACCAGGCGCAGATAGTAGCTGCCGGCCGGCACCACGCCCGACACCGAGGTGCCGGCGACCGGCGCTTGGAAGGTGGTGGCACCTGGCGTGTAACCGGCCACGAGCAGGTAGCTAGCCGGGGTTCCGCCACTTGCCGGCGCCTGCCAGCCCACGGTCACGAAGCCGCCCACCCCGGCCGACGCCGTGAGGTTCCTGGGGGCGCCCGGCAGGGCCGGACCGACCGCGACCACGCTGTCAGCGGTGGGCGCGCTCAGGCCCTGGGCGTTCATGGCGAGCAGACGCAGGTAGTAAGCGCCGTTGGCCACGCCGGGCACGACGAGCGACGTGCCGGTGACGTTGGCGGCGCCGTAGTTGGCGGCGCCGGGCGTGCTGCCCGCCTGGATCTGGAACGCGGTGGCGGCCGCGCCAGTGACGGCGGGCGTCCAGTTGAAGGTCACGGTCGAACCCGACACGACGGCACCGAAGGCCGTGGGCGTCGATGGCGCCGCGGCGGGCGGCGGCACGGCCGCGCCCGGATAGACCGCAGCGACGCCGGCGCGGTCGTCGGCCTGCAGGGGCAGGCCTGTCGTGCGGCTGCCGCACGTGCCCGAGATCGAGGGGTACATCACCGCCCCACTCGCGGAGGTGTGACCGAACCCGACGGCATGTCCGAATTCGTGCGCGATCATGTCTTCGTAGCAGCCCGTCGACATCCAGGAGTACTTGGAAGGGACGTTGTCGGTGATGACCATGCCCTTGATGATCGACCAGTAGTTGACGCCGTTCACCACGCGCTGGCCGGCCGACGTGAAATACGCGCCGCCGATGGCGAGCGTGTTGCTCGCGTCCGCGATTTCGCCACAAGGGTCGCCGTAGGTGACCGACAGGCGGCCGTCCACTTCGGCATTGGCGAAGCACCGCGGGCCGCGCGGCACGCCCATCTGCAGGTTCAGCGACCCGACGCCGGTCCACGCGGCCGCTGCGCGCGCCAGTTGCGTGAGGCCCCCACCGGCAAACTGCGGATGTCCACCGGTCTGGGTGTCGACGTAGACGGGCGTGCCCGTGTCGCCCTGGTGCCACCGCGCGGGAGTCGAGGGACTGAGCAACGTGAAGTTTGCCCCGGCGTGGCCGTCTCCACCGGCCGGTGTGGCGGCAGGCACGGCCGGCGCCAGCACGGCGCCGGTGGCGCGCACGCGAGTGCCAGCCAACGCGGCGAGCGCCGCCAGATCAGCCGCCGCGCGGAAGTCGCGTGCCACGACCGCCACCTGGTCGATGCCGCGCACCTCGCGCGCGAACGCCGCCGCAGGATCGGACGCGCCGGTCAGGAGCCACTTGCCCTGTTCGAGGCCGGCCACCGACAGCGTGCGATCGCGCGGACGCACATCGAGGAACACGAGCACCTCTTCGCCCAGGTCGAAGCGCGCCTGGCCGCCCACCACGAACGCGGTGTCGCCCACCAGGCCGCCCAGCTGCTTCACGACCACGCGCGCGGGCGAGCCGTCGAGACCCCACGCCTGCTGCACCTCGAGCGTGACGTAGGTGTAGATGCTGTCGACCTCCGCATCCCAGGCCGCCGTGACGTCCACGACCCGTCCCTGCACGGCCGCAGCGCTCGAGCGAGCCAGGGCGTCGTCAGAGATAGCGCGCAGCGAGGCCGAGGCCCCTGTCGGCCAGTGCACGGCGAGCGAGGCCAGCACGAGAGCAATCAGGGAGCGGCGGGCAAGTAGGGCCATGCCTGGACGGCTGCAAGGCCAGTACCGACGCGAAACCTGGCGCGTTTCCCGAACGATCGTGGCCGGTTTCGGGCCGAAGCAGGTGGCGGGGTGCGCCGCCTCTGGACACGCCGTGTCAGTTCCCTGTCGTGAAGCGCACCGGCAGAGCAAGAAGCATGCTCAGCCGCGGGTCAGGATCGGTCTTCCTGCACGCGGGCAAAGCCGAACATCTCGTCGGTGGCCGTAGGCTGGCGGAGCACGGCGCGCACGAGCATGCCGCTGGCCATCCAGGCCAGCGAGGGATCGGCATCGGTGCCGAAGGAGAAGAGCTGGTGCGGATACTGCCGGTGCGGCCCGACGAGCGGGAAACGGTCGGGCGCGGTGACGAGCGGCGACGACCAGCCGAACTCCGGCGCCAGGCCGGCCATGTCGGGGTAGCGCTTGAGGCACTCGTACATCAACTGCCCGGTGCGCTGCACGAGCGCGGCGGGGCGCTGCTTCTCGCCGAGGAGCGGCGCATCGGCGCCACTGAGCAGCAGCCGGCCGTCGGCCGTGACGGTCACCGCGAAGTCGGCGGCGCGATCGACCAGCACGGTGCTGCCCAGGTCGGCGCCAAGGGCCTTGCGCATGCCGGCGGGCAATGCGGCCGTGAGCACGTGGAAGCGCTCGTAGGCGCGCATGTGGCGATCGAGCGTGGGCGCAAGTGTGCCGGGGGCGTCGGTGCATATGACCACGCGCGGCGTGACGATGGCGCGGGTGCCCACGTGCACCGTGGCGTCGACCCGGGTGAAGGTGATGCTGGTGACGGGGCTGCGCTCGTAGACCTTCACTCGTCCGGGACCCAGACGCGCCGCCGCGCCGGGCACGAGGTGAGCAACGTCCACGAGGCCCGCGCCCCGCACGCGCAGGGCCGCGGTGATGTCGGCGCGCGTGGCCTTGGCCAGCGCGGCGCCAGACACCGCCGAGGCCGTGAGTCCGGCGGCGGCACGCGCCGCCACCTCGCGATCCCAGCCGCGGGCTGACGCATCGGCCGACAGCAGCAGGTCGCGGCCGGCCACGACGCCGGGGATCTTGGCGGCCTTGAGTGCCGCGGCGAATCCCGCGCCCGCTTCGGCTACCGTGGTGACGAGCGCGCGCGCCAGGCGCCGGCCATGCGCCGCCTCGAGCACGCGGTAATCCAGCCCCAGTAAGAGCCCGGTGAGGCCCGACGCGCCGGCACTGTGCGCGGCCCCGGCGCGGCCGGCCTCGAGCAGCACCACGTTCTGGCCAGCGGCCTCGAGCGCCACCGCCGTGAGCATGCCGGTGAGTCCGGCCCCCACCACCACGACGTCGGCGGTATCGACGGCCACCGTGGTGGGAAACGCCTTCGCCTTGGGGGCGGCAACGAGCGTCCACGGCGAGACGCCGTAGCGAATGCGGCTCATGCGGTGGCCACGTGATGAACGGCGTGCTCGAAGAGCGACGCCAGGGCGCCAGCGGAGCGGCCCGCCCGCGTCGAGAGATACAGCCAGCCGCGGTGCCAGCGCTGCACGCGGCCCGGACACAGGGCCATGGCACGGGCGCGACCGGCAGGCGCGAGGCGCAGGGCCACCTCGGCACCAGCGCCACGAATCGCCACGCGCCGGCCGGCATACACCGCCGGCTCGCCGAAGCACCTGCCCAGGCGCAGGCCCGGGCGACCCGAGACAAATGCCTCGAGCAGAGCCGCGACGTCACGAGACCGGCGATCCACGAGGGCGGATTGTATCGGATCAGCGGCGGTTCGAGGCCGCGCCGTCGATCGCGCCGTCGGCCGCCGCTTCGCGCTGCAGCAGCGCCTGCTTGCGCGCGGCGCCCCACCGATACCCGCCCGTGCCGCCGGCCGCCGGCACCACCCGGTGGCACGGCACCACCACCGCGACGGGATTTGTGGCGCATGCCCTAGCCACGGCGCGCGCGGCGGTGGGCCGGCCGATGTCCCGGGCCAAAGCCGCATAGGTACGGGTCTGGCCGGAGGGAATCGCCTGCAGCGCCTTCCACACGGTCCACTGGAACGCGGTGCCCTGCACGTCGAGCGGCACGTCGGCTGAGGCGGCCCGGCGCCGGTCCACGGCCTGGCTCACGGGCCTCACCCAGGCCTGGGGGAGGCCGCCCGCCCGCACCTGCGCGGCCGGAAATTCGCGGGTCAGTTCGGCCACGAGGCCGGCATCGGCCGCCCCCAGCTTCACGGCACACACGCCCCTCGCGGTAGCCGCCACGAGCAGCCGGCCGAGCGTGCACGCCACCACGGCGTAGCGAATCGTCTCGCCGGCGGCGCCGCGACGGTAGGCGGCCGGGGTCAGGCCGCTGCCGGTGGGCCTGTGCGCCGACACGCGGCTCGGCGAGCCGTAGCCGGCCTCGTAAGTGGCGGTCGTGACGTCGTGGCCGGCCCGCAGGGCGCGGCGGAAGTGCTCGGCCCGGCAGGCGGCGTGGAACTCACGCGGCGACAGGCCGGTGTGCGCCGTGAACGCGCGCTGCAGGTGCGAGGCGCTGAGGTGCACGTGCGCGGCCAGGTCGGCCAGCGCCACCGGTTCGGTGGCATGCGCGCGCAGGAACGACGCAGCCTGGGCCACGGCCCGCACCGCGGCATTCACGGGCCGGGCGCCCTGCGGCGTGCAGCGCAGGCAGGCGCGGTAGCCCGCGTGCTCCGCCTGCTGCGCCTGGTCGAAGAAGCGCACGCGGTCGCGGCGCGGACGCCGGCTGGGGCAGGTGGGCCGGCAGAAGACGCCGGTGCTCTGCACGGCGTAGACGAAGCGGCCATCGGCTTCGAGGGCGCGCGTCAACACCTGGGTCCAGCGGGTGTCGTCGGGGCGTGGACGGGGCATGGCGGAGACGGTCGGCGTGTCCTGGTGAGTCATCATGGCACGAGCGTAGCGGCGCGTCCGCCGCGCGCGCGATCCGCGGCTTGCGCGCAAACTTGTAGCGAGGCCTGTCACCGTTACGACTTCCCCTGCGGCTGTGGGCACGAGGTGGCATGATCGTGGCAGCGTGGTAGCATTTTCGTATGAGCGTCAAGCGGCGACTGTCGGCGTCGGTCGACGCGAACCTGATTGCCGCGGCTGAGGACGCCGTGGCGAAGGGCCGCTTCGTCAGCGTGAGCGCGTGGGTCAACGACGCGCTGCAACTGAAGGTGGCGCATGACCGGCGGCTCGAGGCGCTGGCCGGGTTCGTCGCGGAGTTCGAGCGCGAGCACGGCGTGATTTCGCCTCACGAGATGGACGCCGCGGCCCGGCGGGCCCGGGGACGCGCTACGCCAGTCCGCGCCGCCCGTGTCAGCCGGCCTGCCCCCCAGGGCCGGCGGAGAGCAGGTTGAGGCTCATCCTCGACGCGGGCGCCCTGGTGGCTGTCGAACTTGCCAATCGCGAGGTGGTCGCCCTCATCAAACGCGAGCTGACTGCGGGCCGCGCGCCCGTCACGCATGGCGGCGTGGTCGGCCAGGTGTGGCGAGGGGGATCAGGCAGGCAGGCGCCGCTCGCGCGGCTGTTGCCCGGACTCGAGATCGTCGGCATCGATGAGGCCCTCGGTCGCCGGGCCGGCCTCCTGCTGGGCAAGGCCCGCCTGTCAGATGTCGTGGACGCGACGCTGGTCGCGCTGGCAGCGGACGGCGATTCCGTGCTGACGTCTGACGTGCAGGACTTGAGGCGGCTCGTCGAAGCCGCCGACACCCACGTGGACCTCGTGCCGGTCTGACATGCGCCGCCACGTGCTCCGCTTCTTCGCCCTCGTGCTGGCGCTGGCCGTCGTCGCCGCCATCGTCGTGGCCATTGGCGCGCGCGTGATGGTGGGGCGCAGCTTGCCGGTGCAGGACGGCACCGTGCCGGTGGCTGGACTCACCGCGCCAGTGACCGTGACGCGCGACGCGCTTGGCATCCCGACCTTCACCGCGCAGTCGCGCGTGGACCTGGCGCGTGCGGTCGGGTTCGTGCACGCGCAGGAGCGCTTCTTCCAGATGGATCTGCAGCGCCGCCAACCCGCTGGCGAGCTATCGGCGCTGGTCGGCGGGGCTGCGCTCACGGCCGACCGCTCTGTGCGCCTGCACCGCTTCCGTCACATCGCGGGGTTGGCCCTCGCCGCGGCGCCGGCCGACTATCGCGCGGAGCTCGACGCCTACGCCGAAGGCGTCAACGCGGGACTCGCCGCCCTGTCCGCAGCGCCCTTTGAATACCTGATGCTGCGCACCACGCCCGAACCGTGGCGCGCGGAAGACTCGATGCTGACCGCCATTGCCATGTACACGACGCTGCAGGGCGCGCAGTGGGAGTACGAGAAGACGCTCGGCACGATGCGCGACGCTCTGCCCGAGCCGCTGTTCGAGTTCCTGGCGGGCCGTGCCAGTGATTGGGAGAGCCCGATCGAGGGCGCGCCGTATCCGGTGCCTCCGGTGCCTGGCGCCGAGGTGTTCGATCTGCGCGGCCGCGGCGCGTCGCGATTGCCGGGACGCACGTCGCGGCTCACGCTGCCCGTCGATGCGGTAGCGGCCAGCGCGCCTCTGCCCTACTGGGCGCGTTTGCCGCACGAGGAGGAAGCCACGCTCGGCAGCAACAACTGGGCGGTCTCGGGCGCGCGATCGAAGACCGGCAGCGCGATTGTCGCCAACGACATGCACCTGCGCCTGGCCGCGCCCAACATCTGGTACCGCGCCACCTACGTGCTGCCCGACGACACGCGCACCGGCGCCACGCGGCGTCTGTCGGGCGTGACGCTGCCCGGCGGCCCGCAGATGGCCGTGGGCGCCAACGGCGACATCGCGTGGGGTTTCACGAACTCGCTCGGCGACTGGTCCGACCTCGTGCTGGTCGATCCCGTGCCGGGCGATGCCACGAAGTACCAGACGCCCGACGGACCGCGCGCCTTCGACGTGCACGACGAGTCGATTGCCGTAAAGGGCGCGGCGTCCGTCTCGCTGCCCGTGCGCTGGACGATCTGGGGGCCGGTCGTGGGCATCGACCACGCACGCCGCGAACTGGCCCTCAAGTGGGTCGCGCACGATCCGCAGGTGCTCGCCACCGATGCCGCACGCGTGGCGCAGGCCCGCAGCGTCGACGACGCGATGCGCCTCGCCGTGGGCGCCGCGCTGGCCGCCGAGAACATGGTGGTCGGCGATCGGGACGGCCACATCGGCTGGACGATCTACGGCGCCATCCCCAAGCGCGTCGGCTTCCGCGGCGACGTGCCCACGTCGTGGGCCGACGGCACGCGAAGGTGGGACGGCTATCTCGGCTACGACGAGCATCCGCGCGTGGTCGATCCGCCCGAGGGCCGGCTGTGGACCGCGAACGCCCGCGTGGTGGGCGGCGCGATGCTCGACGCCATCGGCGACGGCGGCTACAGCGACGGCATCCGCGCGTGGATGATCCACGACCGGCTGAAGGGCCTCGAGACGGCCGACGAGCGCGCGCTGTTCGACATCCAGCTCGACAACCGGTCGCTGTTCCTCGATCGCTGGCGCACGGTGTTCCTGCGGGCGCTCACCGCCGAGGCTGCGCGCGGCAGCGCCGTGCGCGCCGAAGCCAGGCAACTCGTGGCATCCGGGTGGACGGGGCGCGCATCTGCCGACTCGGTCGCCTATCGCCTCGTGCGCACGTTCCGTCTTACCGCGTCGCGCATGGCCATGGCGGCCATCACGACGGGGACACAGCAACCGAGCACCGGCGCCTTCGACATCGGCACCATCCGCCGCATCGAAGGGCCGCTGTGGCGGCTCGTGGACGAGCGTCCCGCGCATCTGCTCGATCCGGCCTACGACACGTGGGATGTGTTCCTGCTCGCGGCCATCGACCGCGCGATCGAGATGATGACCGCCGGCGGACAGCCGCTATCGGGCCGCACCTGGGGCGAGCAGAACGCCGCCGACATCGCGCATCCGCTCACAGCCGCCGTGCCGCTGCTTGGCCGCTGGCTCAACATGCCGCGCGACCCGCTGCCGGGCGATGTCTACACGCCGCGCGTGCTCACGCCGCGGTCGGGCGCGTCGGAACGCTTCGTCGCCTCGCCCGGTCACGAGGCCACCGCCATCCTGCACATGCCGGGCGGGCAGAGCGGGCATCCGCTGTCGCCGCACTACGGCGACCAGCAGCGCGCGTGGGTGGCCGGCGAGCCGCTGCCGCTGCTGCCGGGTGCGGCCGTGCACACATTGACCCTGACTCCGCGGTAGCGCGGCCGCGCGCGCCGGCGGCGGGCCGAGGGCCGTGGTAGGCTGCGATTCCGCACTCGGACGACGGTCGCATGTATCCAATTCAGCTGGCACTGCTCGGCGTCGAAGCCATCGTCATGGCCCTGCTCGTGCTGGGGCTGTTCCGGAGCCGCACGCTGCTCGGCCTGTCGCCGCTTTACATCGTGGTCGGCGGCTTCCAGTACCTCGAGGCGTCGCTCGGCCTGCGCGTCGACGTGGCGCCCGGCTGGGCGCTCTACCCGGCCTCCACGGTGATGTTCACGGCCACGCTGCTGGCGCTGCTGCTCGTCTATATCAAGGAAGAGACGCGCGAGGCGCGCAAGCTCGTCTATGGACTGGTGCTGGCCAATGCCGGCTTGTCGCTCATCTCGATGATCGTGAGCGAGCACGTGCGCATTCCGGGCAGTACGGTGCCCGTGGGCCTCACCACCGGGTCGCTGCAGGCCAATGCCTGGGTGGGCCTGGTCGGCACCGTGCTGCTCTTCCTCGACGCCGTCGGCATCGTCCTCGTCTATGAGTTCGTGAGCCGCTACACGCGGAACATGTTCGCGCGCACGGCGGTGGCGCTCGTCGTGATCGGCGCGTTCGACAGCGTGTTCTTCACGCTGGCCGTGCAGCAGGGACGGCCTGAGCTGCCGGCACTCATGCTGTCGGCGGTAGTGGGCAAGACCGTGGCCGTGCTGTTCTATGCGGCCGCGCTCACGCTGTATCTGCGGTTCATCGAACCGGACACCGTCACCGTCACCGTCGGCAGCGGCGACGTGGGCGACGTGTTCCAGCAGCTGACCTACCGGCAGCTCTACGAGCAGGCCCGCACGCGCATGACCCGCGATGCGCTGACCGGGCTCTACAACCGGGGCTACTTCGACGAGGCATTGCCGCGCGCCGTGGCGCAGGCCGCGCGCTATCAGCATCCGCTGAGCGTGCTGCTGGTCGACACCGATCACTTCAAGGAGATCAACGACACGCACAGCCATCTCGTGGGCGATCGGGTGCTGCAGCTCGTGGCCGAGCTGCTCGGCGAACACGCGCGCGCCGCCGACACGGTGTGCCGCTACGGCGGCGACGAGTTCGTGGTGATCCTGTCGAGCGCCGATGCGGCGAGTGCGGCAGCCTTCGCCGAGCGCTTCCGGCGGCGTCTGCGCGACCGCGCCACTGTGGCGCTGCCGGGCGGCGTTGTGCGCATCACGGCCACAGTGGGCGTGGCCGCCTTCCTGGAAGACGCGACGGTGCGCACGCCCGAAGACCTGCTGCGCCTGGCCGACAACCGGCTCTACGTGGGCAAGCGGGCCGGGCGCGACCGCGTAGTGTGGCAGGACGTGCCGGTCGAAGCGACCTAGTCCCATCGTCAACGGGCGACACGGCTGCGGCTACAATCGCCCGTAGCGCGTGCCGGCGCCCGTCATCCGGCTCATCCGAAGGAGCGTCTCATGCGGACGTGGCGCCTGACCTCAATCGCCCTCCTCGCGTTGCTGCCGGCCTCGTGGACCGCCGCCCAGACCGCCGCCGACAGCTCGTACCTGCTGCCACCCAAGGCCATCGTCGACATCCTCGATGCGCCGCCGCCGCCTGACGTGCATCTGAGTCCCGCGCGCGATGTCGTGGCGGTACTCGACCTGGCGCCGATGCCCACGATCGCCGAGCTCGCGCGGCCGATGCTGCGCCTGGCCGGCCTGCGCATCGATCCCAGGACCAACGGCCGTCATCACGCGCGCACGGCCAGAGGCTTGACGTTGAAGCTGGTCGCCGACGGCGCCACCCGCGCCGTGACGCTGCCGCCCAATCCGTCGCTCACGTGGCTCGGTTTCTCGGCCGATGGCGCCCGCTTCGCGTATGCGCACACGCGCGCTGCCGGCATCGAGCTGTGGCTCGGTGAGTCGGCCACCGGTCGCGCCCGAGTCGTCGAAGGTCTGGGGCTGAATGCGGTCTTCGGCACGCCCTGCACGTTCGTGGGCGCGGGCAGCAGCCTGCTGTGCTCGGCGACCGTGCCGGGCCGGCCCGCCGCGCCGGCTGCGCCGCTCGTGCCCGCCGGCCCGAATGTGCAGGAACATCGCGGCGGCGTCGCGCCGGTACGCACCTACCAGGACCTGTTGACCTCGGCGCATGACGACGCGCTCTTCGAGTACTTCGGCACCAGCCAGCTCACGATGGTGGATGCCGCCACCGGCGCGCGCACGGCTTATGGACGTCCCGGACTGCACGCTCAGGCGCTGCCCTCGCCCGACGGCCAGTACGTGCTCGTCACCACGTTGGCCCGCCCATTCTCGCGGCTCGTGCCCTACAGCGACTTCGCCAGGACGGTGCGGGTATGGGACCGCGTGGGCGCGATCACGAAGTCGCTGGCGGCCGTGCCGGTGGCCGACGCGGTGCCGAACGGCGGTGTGCCCACGGGCCCGCGCGCGTTCCGCTGGCATCCCACCGCACCGGCCACGACGGCGTGGGCCGAGGCCCTCGACGGCGGCAATCCCAAGACACTGGTGCCGCAGCGCGATCTCGTCGTCACCCTCGCCGCGCCCTTCGCCAGCGCGCCGACGGAGCTGGCGCGCACCGAGTATCGCTTCGGCACCCTGGCCTGGACCGAGCAGGGCCTGGCGCTCGTAACCGAGAACGATCGCACCACGCGGCGCACGCGCACGTGGCTGTTCGACAGCACCGGCGCCGCCCCGCGCAAGGTGTGGGACCGCAGCGCCGAGGACGCCTACAGCCATCCGGGCACGCCGCTGCGCAAGGCGACGGCGTCGGGCGCCGAGGCGATCGTGCAAACCGGCGACACGATCTTTCTGGCGGGCGCGGGCGCCTCGCCGCAAGGCGATCGGCCGTTCCTCGACAAACTGAATCTCACTACGCTGCGCGCCGAGCGCGCCTACCAGATGACGGAGGGCTACGAACCGGTACTCGGGCTGCTGAGCGACGACGGCTCACGCGTGCTCACGCGCTTCGAAACGCGTACCACGCCGCCGGCCACGCTGGTGCGCTCGACCACCGACGGACGGCGCGTGACGATCACCACCTCCGCCGATCCCGCGCCGCAGATCTCGTCGGCGCAGAAACAGCTCATCACCTACCGCCGTTCCGACGGCGTGCAGCTCTCGGCCACACTCTATACGCCGGCCGGCTGGACGCCTGCGCAGGGCCGCCTGCCACTGCTCTTCTGGGCCTACCCGCGCGAGTTCGTCGATCCGAACGCCGCCGGCCAGGTGACCGGCTCACCGCAGCGATTCACGGCGACGGGCGGCGCGTCGCACCTGCTGCTGCTCACCCAGGGCTACGCGATTCTCGACGATCCGTCGATGCCGATCGTGGGCGCGGGCGAGACGGCCAACGACACCTACATCGAGCAGCTGGTGGCCAGCGCGAAGGCAGCCGTCGACACGGTGGTGGCGATGGGCGTGGCCGACCCCGCGCGGCTCATCGCCGGCGGGCACAGCTACGGCGCGTTCATGACCGCGAATCTGCTGGCACACTCGGATCTGTTCCGCGCCGGCATCGCCAGAAGCGGCGCCTACAACCGCACGCTCACGCCGTTCGGCTTCCAGAACGAGCAACGCACGTTCTGGGAGGTGCCGCAGATCTACGCACGCATGTCGCCCTTCAACAACGCACAGCTCATCACGGAACCGGTGCTGCTCATCCACGGCGAGGCCGACGACAACAGCGGCACGTTCCCGGTTCAGTCCGAGCGATTCTACGTTGCGCTCAAGGGCCACGGCGCCACGGTGCGCTACGTCACGCTGCCCCACGAGGCGCACGGCTACGCTGCGCGCGAGTCGGTGCTGCACACGGTGGCCGAGATGCTCAACTGGGCCAACGAGTGGACCAAGCCGCGATCGGCGCCCACGGCACAGCCGCGGCAGTAGCCAGCGCGTGACTGGAACGCTCACCATTCGCCGCGGCACCGTAGCCGATGCCGCCGCGCTCGCCGAGATCGGCGCGCGCACGTTCCACGACACGTTCGCGGCCGACAACCGGCCCGACGACATGGCCGAGCATCTGGCCGCGACGTTCGGACTGCCGCAACAGACCGCCGAACTGACCAGCCCCGACTACGTGACGCTACTCGCCTGCGTGGACGGTGCGCTGACCGCCTTCGCGCAGGTACGCCGCACGGACGCGCCTGACTGCGTGTCCGGCCCGGCGCCCGTGGAACTGCATCGCTTCTACGTGGACCTGCCGTGGCAGGGCCAGGGCGTGGCCGCGCGCCTGGTGGCCGCGAGCGTCGAGGCGATTCGCGAGCTCGGCGGCCGCACGGTGTGGCTGAGCGTGTGGGAACACAACCCGCGCGCCCGCGCCTTCTACGCCAAGTGCGGTTTCCGGCAGAGTGGCACCGCGGATTTCTGGGTCGGGCCGGACCTGCAGACGGATCACATCCTGGAACGCCCGCTCGAGTAGCGCCCGGGCGCGTGGCGGCGCGCCGCGAGTGCCACTGCGCTCCGCGGACGTGACACGATGCGGTGCATGTCCCGGTCCTTTCACATGTACACCGACCTGGCGGAATGGTGGCCGCTGCTTTCTCCGGCATCCGAGTACCAGGAGGAGGCGGCCGATCTGCTGCCCGAGCTGCTCGGCACCGCCGATGCCCCGCCGCGCACGCTGCTGGAACTCGGCGCCGGCGGCGGAAGTCTCGCCTGGCACCTGAAGGCGCACCTGCGACTGACCCTCTCGGATCTGTCGCCGAAGATGGTGGCGGTGAGCCAGGCGGCGAACCCGGAGTGCGAACACGTCGTGGGCGACATGCGCACGCTCGACCTCGGGCGCACGTTCGACGTCGTGCTCATCCACGACGCGATCATGTACGCCACGACCCCCACCGACGCGCAGGCGGCCCTGGCCACCGCGGCGCGGCATTGCCGACCGGGCGGCGCGGTGATGGTGATTCCAGACAGCGTGGCCGAAACCCTCGAGCCCGATACGCACAACGGCGGCAGCGACGCGCCCGACGGCAGCGGGCTGCGCTTCATCGAGTGGTCGTGGGATCCCGACCCCGCCGACGACACCTTCGAGACGGTCTACGCGTTCGTGCTGCGGCGCGCCGATGGCACGATCGAGGTGACGCACGAGGTGCACACGAACGGCATCTTCCCCCGCGCCTCGTGGCTGACGTGGCTCGGCCAGGCCGGCATCGACGCCACCGTGCGCACCGACCCGTGGGGCCGCGACGTGTTCGTCGGGCGGCGGCGCTAGCCGCGCGACTAACGCTGCGTCGTGGTCACCGCTGGCCGGCCGGGTGTAGTGCTGGAAGAGGCCGTCGGCAATGACCGGGAGTTGCGGCGGCCTCGGTCGCTTCTCGGTGGTGCGTTCGATGGTCGTCGGAACCGGCGGCAGTTCCTCGCGCGAGTTCACGGCGAGGGCTACCCGGTAGTGGCCAGGGTGATAGATGGTCTCGACCAGCTTCAGGTGCAGCAGCGATCCGCACGGCGCGGACTTCTGGGGATCGCCGCGTTCGCTCTCCACAATCCATGAGGCGGGCTCGAGCATCTTGAAATGGGCGTCGAGGGCGCCGGGCACGGCCTCGAACAGGGCGGACACTCCCGCCCGATCAGGCCGGCATCCGTGACGGTCCTCAAGCTCAGCGGGCCGGTGGCCGATTGCGGGGGGAGACCCTGGGCTCATCCGTGCCGCCATCGATCACCGCGCTGTCCTTGTCGCCCCACGCCGACCGCCATCGCGCCGAAGCGCTGCTGGCGTTGTGCGACCACCTGCTGAGCCTGCTCGCCGAACACGCGCCCGACACGCCGTCGCTCGAGGCCGACGCCTTCCGCCGGCAGCTCGCGGCCTGGCGCCACGAGCTGCAGCACGAGGAGGACGCCGCCCGGGTCGCGCGCCTCAGGCGCGACGTCGCGGCAGAGTGCGGCCGCTTCCTGGACCGCACGCGCGCCTACCGCACCGACCGTGAGTCGGAACTGATCGACCTGGTGAACGTGCTCCGGGAAGTGGTCGACGCCGTGCGCGGCGACTCCCTGCAGTTCGAACACAAGCTCGTCCGCTCCACGACGGCCATGAGCCGGATGGTGGAGATCGAGGACATCCGCGAGCTGAAACACGCGCTCAGCCGCGAAGTGCACACCTTGCGCGAGGCCGTGGCCGAGCGCCAGGTCAGCGAAGCCAAGCACCACGCCACCCTGACCGGCCGCGTGCAGTCACTCGAGCAGTCGCTCGTGAAGGCCCAGGCCCAGGCCGCCACCGATGCGCTCACCGCGCTGCCCAATCGCGGCGCCTTCGACCTCGCGATACGCGCGTGGCTGCAGCGCGCCGCCAGCGACGGCCAGGCGTTTACGGTGGCCATGGTCGACCTCGACGACTTCAAGCGGATCAACGACAGCTACGGACATCCGATCGGCGACCGCGTGATCGTCGCCGCCGCCCAGCTGCTGCAGAGCGGCGTGGTCGAGGGCGAGCTGGTGTCGCGCTTCGGCGGCGAGGAGTTCGCGCTGCTGCTGCGATCGGCCAGCGCGGCCCAGGCGCGCGAGCGCATCATCGCCTTGCTGCAGCGCCTGCCCGCTTCCTACGAGTTCGAGGACGCCGGACAGCGGCGCTTCGTGACGTTCACCTTCAGCGGCGGCGTCACCGCCTCGGTGGCAGGCGACACCGCCGAGTCGATCGTGAAGCGCGCCGACGAGGCGCTCTACGACGCCAAGCGCCGCGGCAAGAAGCGGGTCGAGACGCAGCCGCAGTCGTTCCTGCGCGGCCTGATGCGCTGACCGGGCCGGCGCCTACACGTCGCCCGGTTCGAAGCGCCACGACCGCAGGATGGCGGCCTGGTCGGCCTCGCTCGTGGCCTTCTTGAACTTCGCGCCCGAGCGGCCCGACACGCGCCGTTCGCAGTCCGCCCAGGTGCTGTGCCGCATCGGGGTTCCATCGACGACGCTCAGATACGAGTAGGCCGGTCCCTTCGACCTGGCGCTGCCACCCCTGGTGCCGCTGTTGGTGCCGCTGCCGGCCGGCGTGCTGCGGGCCGGCACGCTCGTGTCGTCGGGAATGTCGAGAAGCTCGATGCCGTAGTCCGCGAGCGGTCCGTCGTACAACGTCACGCGGCTCTGCACGGCGAACCCATCGGCAATCTCGTCCACCCGTTCATTGCCGGGAATGCCGGTGTGCCCGCGCACGTAGTGCCACGCAATCGAGCGCAGCGGCCGCGCCGCGGTCAGGCCCGAGAGCTCTTCCCAGTACTCGCGGTTCATCACCTCGCCGCCCGTGGCCGTCTTCCAGCCGCGCCGGCGCCAGTTGTGCACCCACTGCTCGATGCCCTGGATGACGTAGGTGGAGTCGGTGTGGACCGAGAGCGGCCCGGGCACATCACGCAGGTGCGTGAGCGCCTGGATGGCGCCGGTGAGCTCCATCTTGTTGTTGGTGGTGAGCGGCGAGCCGCCGCCCAGTTCGGTGACGTGTCCGTCAGGCGTGACGATCACCACGCCCCAGCCGCCCGGGCCCGGATTACGTTTGGCGGCCCCGTCGGTGAAGACGACAATCTGCTGTGCGTTCATGCGCGTGCGCGGCGTGCGGCTCCGCGATCCTCGGGGCACATCCTATCAGCCGGTGTTGCGCAGGCCGGCGGCGATGCCGTTCACGCTGAGCAGCACGGTTTCGCGCAGCGCCGCGATTTCGTCGGGCGCGTCGCCCGATCGCAGCCGGCGCAGCAGCGCCACCTGGATGTAGTTCATCGGATCGATATAGGGATTGCGCATCCGGATCGATCTCTGCAGCCACGGCGCCGCATCGAGCAGCGCGCGCTGGCCGGTCATGCGGCAGATCGCGTCTTCAGTGCGCGCGAACTCGTCGCGCACCCGCGTGAAGACCAGGTCGCGATCGGCCGGCTCGGCGAGCGACGCGTAGACCTCGGCAATCAGCATGTCGGCCTTGCGCATCGAGACCTGCGAGTTGTCGATCATCGTGCGGAAGAACGGCCACTCGCGGTAGATCGTGGCCAGCACGTCGCGCCGCGCGGCATCGCCGCCCGCCCATGCGTCGACCGCGCTGCCGATGCCGAACCAGCCGGGCAGCGTGACCCGGCTCTGCGTCCAGGCGAACACCCAGGGAACGGCCCGCAGCTCGGTCACCGCGCCGGTGCCGGGGCGGCGCGAGGGCCGGCTGCCGATGTTCAGCCGTTCGATCTGATCGAGCGGCGTGGCGGTATGAAGATAGCGCGCGAGCGCCGGGGTCTCGAACACCAGGGAGCGATAGGCCCGTTCAGCCAGCGTGCTGAGCTCGCGCAGCGTGTCTTCCCAGACGCCGCCGCGCGACGGGCTCTTGATCGGCCGTTTGGCGCTCGTGAGCAGTACCGCGTGCACGAGCTGCTCGAGGTGACGCCGGGCCAGGCGCGGGTTGACGTAGCGATTGGTGATGGTCTCGCCCTGCTCGGTGATGCGTACGCGCCCGGCCACCGATTCGGGCGGCTGGGCCAGAATGGCCTGGTTGGTCGGGCCGCCGCCCCGCCCCACCGATCCGCCCCGGCCGTGGAACAGCGTGAGCCCGACGTGGTGCTCCGTGCACACCGATGCGATGGCGCGCTGTGCCAGGTGCAGTTCCCAGTTGGCGGTGAGATAGCCGCCGTCCTTGTTCGAGTCGCTGTAGCCGAGCATCACCGTCTGCCGGCCACCCCGCGCAGCCAGATGCCGGGCGTAGGCCGGATTGGTGAAGAGCTGCCGCAGCGTATCTGGGGCCGCGTGCAGGTCGGCCACGGTCTCGAAGAGCGGCACCACGTCGAGCCGATCCGATACGCCGGCGTCGCGCGCCATGAGCAACACGGCGAGCAGATCGCTCGGGCCGCGCGTCATGCTCACGATGTAGGTTTCAATCGCCGCCGGGCCCACGCGTTCGTGGGCCCGGCGGATCAGGCGGAAGAGCTCGAGCGTCTCGGTGGTGGCCGCGCTGAAGTCGAGCCGGTGCGGGGTGAGCGGACGGCCGTCGAGCACCGTGCGCGTCAGCACCTCCGCGCGCGCATCTTCACCGAGTTCGCCGTAGCCCGGAGCGAGGCCGTAGCGCTCGAATATCTCCGCCAGGGCGCTCGTGTGCCGCGCGGCGTGCTGGCGCAAGTCGAGCTCGCTCAGATGGAAGCCGAAGATGCGGGCTTGGCGGATGAGCGTGCCGAGTCGGCCTTCGGCCAGACGCTCCCCGCCGTGATGGTGCAGACTCGCCTGCACCACGAGCAGGTCGGCCAGGAACTCGGCGGCGTTGCCGTAGGTGCCGGCCGTGGGGGGATGATCGGCCCGCCAGGGCCGCTGGCTGGCGTCCATCGTGGCGCCGAGCTTGCGGTAGATGAACGCCATCTTCTGACGATACGGCTGCTGGCCATAGCGCTCGGCCGAACGGCGCGCCTCGTCGGGGAAGAGCGCGGCGTCGCGCTCGATGCTGGCACTCAGCTCGGCGTCCACGCCCTGCCGGGCGGCGGTGCTCAAGTGGCCATGCAGCCGCTCGAGGCCGCGCCGGTAGAGACGCAAAGCCAGCACCTGATGCTCGCGCAGCGTCTCTTCGGTGACCGCCGGCGTGACGAAGGGATTGCCGTCGCGGTCGCCGCCAATCCAACTGCCGAACTTCAGGAACGGCGGCACCTCGAAGGTGGCGTCGGGATAGACCTCGGCCAGCGCCTCGCTGAGCCGGCCCTCGATCTCCGGCGCCAGGTCGAAGAGCGTGCTCTCGAAGTAGTAGAGGCCGTTGCGCACTTCGTCGAGCACGCTCGGCCGGTAGGTGCGCGTGTCGTCGGTCTGCCACAACGACACGATCTCTTCGCGGAGTGAGCGCAACGCCGCCGCGGTTTCGTCGGGCGTGGGCGAGTGGAAATCGAAGGCGTGGAGCGTGTCGGCGATGCGTCCCAGCTTGGTGAGCAATGTGCGGCGCTTGGCTTCGGTGGGATGCGCGGTGAAGACCGGCTTCACGAGCAGCCGCGTCAGCAGGCGCTGCAGCTCCTCGGCCGACACGCCCTGCTTCCGCAGCTCGACGAAGGCCGCGCGCATCGTCTCGGCCATCGGCGTGCCGCTCGCGTGTTCCTCGTGCTGACGGCGGTGCAGCACGCGCACCCGCTCCTGCTCCTCGGCCAGATTCACGAGCTGGAAGTACGAGGCAAACGCCTTCACCACGCCGCGGGCGTCGGCCAGCGGCAGCGCGCGCACCTGCGCCAGCAGGCGTTCTCCGGCAGCCGCGTCACCGGCCCGGTGCGCCTTGGCCAGGGCCCGCACGTCTTCGACCAGCGCAAACAGCGCCGGCCCTTCCTGCTCGACGATGGTCTGGCCGAGCAGATCGCCCAGCAGGTGGATCTGCTCGCTCAACGGATCGCGGTCGGACATGGGTGCAGCATTAGCCTCCTCTGCCCGTGGCCGGTTATGGAAGTGATGACGAATAGCCATGCGTGGTGGCTAAGCCCCCCAGGATGACGCTACGCCAGTACGTCGCGCGCGCCCAGCACGCGGGCGACCGCCGCGGCCGGCGTGTCGGCCAGGGCCGTGAGGTGCCCCATCTTGCGGCCGGGACGCGGATCGGTCTTGCCGTACAGGTGCAGCGTCACGTCGGGCACGGCCAGGGCAGCCTCCCACTTCGGCTCACTGCCCGTCCACGCATCGCCCATCAGGTTGGCCATCGCCGCCGGCCGCAGCAGCGTGGTGGCGCCGAGCGGCAGACCGCAGATCGCCCGCACCTGCTGCTCGAACTGACTGGTCACGCAGGCGTCGATTGTGAGGTGCCCGGAGTTGTGCGGGCGCGGCGCGATCTCGTTGACCAGCACGCGTCCGTCGCTCGTAAGGAAGAACTCCACGCACAGCACGCCCACGTAGGCGAGCTGTTCCATGATCGACTCGGTGATGGCCACGGCCTCGGCCACCGGTTCCGGCGCCATGCG
>Ga0105046_10001071_pt1 | contig 41114 bp, 37 predicted proteins | sample MAT03_FD_78385 | JGI IMG/M metagenome (GOLD analysis project Ga0105046, IMG submission 78385) | Freshwater microbial communities from Lake Fryxell liftoff mats and glacier meltwater in Antarctica - MAT-03 (megahit assembly) | ecosystem: Environmental > Aquatic > Freshwater > Ice > Liftoff... | reverse complement strand
TGGCGGCGAGCGTGCCGTGTTCCACCGCGCGATCGATGATCTCGAGCACCTCGATACCGCGCTGGCGGATGTGCGCATCGAGCACGATCCGCCGCTCGCTGAACTGCCCGGCGGCGGTGCAATACGAGAGCCGCCCTTCGTCCACGGTCTCACCGGTGAGCGCCTCGAGGGCGACGGCGTAGAGCACGGGCTGCAGCATGCGTCCGCCTTCCACGATGGTCGCCAGCGTGGTGCGATTCTTCCCCGTCTTGTGGTCGGTGACGCGCAGATGGGTGCCGCCGGTGCGCCGCTCCACCAGATCGATCGAGCCGCGCAGCAGGTAGCCGGCCTCGCCCACGCGCACGGGCTCGCGCACGGAGCCGGCGTCGCGGGCCGAATCGAGCGGCAGGCCGAAGGCGAACTCGAAGCGATCCGGCAGCCACTGCGCGGCATCGCGCGCCAGTTGCTGATCGAACCAGAGCCGCAGGTCGCGGCGCAGTCCCTCGATCTCGTCTCGCCACACACGGTCGATGGCCGGGGCCAGGTCGTCGTAGGCCTTGGTCGTCACTTGCGTGATGGCCCAGTCGAGTTGGCCGCGCGCGCCCGCGGTATGCCCGGGCTGAAGCGGCAGCATGCCGTTCTTGACCAGCGTGCGGAAGAACGCGGTCTGAATCTCGTGGAAGAGACTGCCGCGCGTCAGTGGATCGAGCCGCTGCAGCGGAGCCGGCTCGTCGAGTGGCGCAAGCTGGTAGATCGCCGCCAGTTGGAACTGGTAAGGACACGCGGCAAAGCGCTGCAGCGCGGTGAGCGAGTAGGGCCGCGCGGTGAGCCGCTGCGCGGCCAGCGCGGGCGCCGTGAGCGGCTGCACGCGGATGAGCCCGTCGGCCGTGGACCACTTGGGCTGCCAGCGCGCCCAGCGTTCGATGACCGATCGACGGAGCGCGGGGTTCAGCTCGAGCAGATAGCGCGCACGTCCCTCGTGACCGGCCTGCTGCGACAGCGGCGCCCGCAGCAGCGGCTTCAGTACCGCCAGGTCGTGCTCCATGTCGTCGATCGCGTCGCCAGCGTCGACCGGGGCGGGCCAGTCGAGCGAAGCCCCGCCGAGCGCCGCGGCCTCGTCGGCCAGCGCGTCGTAGCGAGGGATGACGCCGGTGGTGGCGCGCATCACGTCGAGCACGTAGAACGACGGCACGCGCGGACGGGATTCGGCGAGCTCGAGGCGCGGATACGAGAGGTAGGCGCGCTCAGCGGCAGCTCCGACCGCGAGCCGCAGTTGCAAGCGCTCGTCGTCGGCGCGCGCGTCGGCCACCTGCAGGCCGGCGCCGAGCGTGGCGCGGCGGGCGTCCACAAGCAGGGCGTCCTCGCGCAGGCGCTGCGGAAAGATCCGTTCGGCCAGGCCCGGCACGAACACCACTCGGAACTGGCGCCCGCGCGCCGCGTGCGGCGTGCCCACGAAGACGCGTCCGTGGCGGCGCCGGGGCGGCTCGTTCGTCAGGCTCAACAGGCGCGGCGTGAGCACGGCGCGGGCCTCGCGCAGAGTCACGGGGCCGACGGTGCCGAGCGGCGCCATCTCGGCGAGCACGCGGGCCACGCGCACGGGCTGGCGCAGCACGCGAGGCAGCAGGTCGGAGAACGCGCGAATCCACTCGGCCCAGGTGCGCGGGGTGCGCCAGTCGTCGAGCGCCGTCACGATCGGCACGGCAAACGACTCGAGGTGCTGGAGCTGATCGCGGTCGCGCTCGAGAGCGCGGAGGCGGGGCGCATCCTGATCCTCGTCGGCCAGCTCGCGCACGCGCCGGTCGAACTCGCGGCGCAGTCCGGGGAGGCGGCGCTGCCAGCGCGCCAGGCCCTCGATCACATAGGCCTCGACCAGCAGCTCCTCCCATCGCCACGGCGCACGCAAGGTGCCCGCCACCACGCGGTCGCCGTCGCGCTCGGTCGGGGCCGGCGCCTCGTCGATGGGGGCAGGATCTTCCACTCGCTCATCCGGCGGTACGAGCCCTTCCGCCTCTTCGCTGGCGAATCCTGCGAACGTCGCAGTTTGTGCAGCGCCGAGAGATGTAACAGGGACAGTTCCCGCTACAAATGACGGGACCTGGCCCAGGGAGAGGTACTCGGCGAAGCGACGGGCGGAGAGGCCTTCGTCGGCGCACGCCAGCAGCGCGAGGAAGGCGCGGCCGGCGGGGTCGGGACGGCGCGTGCCGCGCTCGAACCAAGCCGGCACGGCGGCGCGCGCGAAGGCGTGCTCGAGCAGGCCCAGATAGCTGTGCGGCGCGCGCAGCAGCACGGCCATCTCGTCGAGCGGCACGCCCCGAGCGGCTTCTGTCAGCACGCGCCGCGCGATCTCTACCGCCTCGCGGCCCTCGCCTGGGGCTGACAACACCTGCACCGACGAGTCGAGCGAGCCGGCAGGCGGTGTGTCGGAGGCGAACAGCCACGTCTGCAAGCGGTCGAGCGCGCGCGGCGGCGGCGACACATCCGCGCGGGGCTTCTCAGCGCGCACGATGGCTCCGCACGCCGTGAGCGCCGCCAGGGTCGCGGCGTCGCCCGAGGGCACGGTGGCACACACGGAGACGGCGGCACCAGCCACCGCCGCCACGAGGGCGCGCTCGGCGCTGGTGGCCAACGCCACATCGAGCAAGAGGACGTGCCGTGCCCCGAGTGCGCCCGGGGTCGCGCGCAGCCGGTCAGCGGCCAGCCTCACCGTGGTGGCGCGATTCACGGTGCCCGCCCGCTCAGCCTCACGCTCGACGCGTGTGAGCAGCGCCGCCAGGTCGGGACCCACGTGTTCGACCGCCGCGAGCGACCCCGCGTCCACGCCTGCCTGCTGCAGCTCCGCCAGCGTGCGCGCCAGCGCGCGGGGGAACCCCGGCAAGTCGGCCACGGGCCCGAAGTAGTTGAGTTCGCCGGCCTGGTGCGCCTCGAAGGCCGCGCGCGTGGCCATGGCCTCGGCGCCGAGCGCGCCGGCTGGACTGACGAGCCGCTCCGCCAGCACCGGCAGCGCCAGCTTCGTGGCGAGTTCCCCGAACGACGCCCGCGAGACGCCCACGAGCGCGCCGTCCTCGCGCGCCAGGGCGAGCGCCAGTTCGTCCGCCGAGGCACGCGTGGCGCCCACGACCAGCACCGCGTCGAGCGCATGCGATCGCACGTAGGCCGCCGCGGCCAGGAGCCGCGCGCCCGCCGACGGCGCCACGATGCAATCGAAGGATACGGACGCTTCGGCCAACTCGCCGTCGAGGATACACGACGGATTACCGCGCGCCGCTCAGGGCGCCAGGCTCGACGACAGGCGATACTTCGCCGCTGTGCTGAAGTTGCCCGACACCCGCACGTGCACCGCCTGCCCGGCTGTGACCTGCACGGTCACCGACTCGCTCGCCGAGTTGCTCTGAAGATCCTGATCGGATCGGTCCTGCGCGTCGGTGAACTTGCCCTCGGTGTAGACCTCGAGCACGAGATCCGGCGCATCCCCATTGCCCAACTGCCGCGTTACCACTGTGAGGGTACCGGCCTCGGCCGCCTTCATTACGAACCAGTCCCACGAGTCGCCCGCCTCAGGGTCGAGTCCATCTTCGTAGGCCTTGCCCACGTTCACGGGCTTTGCCGATCCGGGCCGCCGATCGGGGTCGCCGGGACGCTGGAACAGCGGGAAGCCCAGGAACGACCCGGCAATCGTGAACGTACCCTTCTCGCCGCCCTGCCGGCGCACCCGCACGCGGTAGCTGCCCGGCTCTGAGATTGTGGCCGAGAGCAGCTCGGTGCCTTCGTCGCCGTTCAGATCGCGGTCTGCCGATCCATTCGGCAGCACCTGCCCGTCTTCATCGACGAGCTGCAAGGAGAGGTCGCCCTGGCCCTTCACGGCTACGGACAGGACGCCAGCAGACTTGGCGACAACGGCGTACTCGACGGGACTGTCGGCCACCGTGCCCGGAACCGGCGCCGCCATCGGCAAGGGCACCGGCGCCTGCGCTCCAGCCGACACGCACATCACGACCATCGCTGCAACTGACCATCCGATCGACCGGCGCATGGGCAACCCTCCTTGGGTGGTCGGTCCGGCCGGGGGGCCAGACGCGCCATTGGCACTATAAACGTCGCGCGAAGGCGAGGGCCATCGCGATCCAGCCGTTCTATCGGCCGCTCCTCGAGGACACATGAAATGAGGACACCTTCCCCCGGACAGGACACCGAACGGATCTACAACCTGTGGTTTACCAGGGCAGGAACGCCACATATCGCGTCCGGAGCTGGGTACGCGCCTTGCTTTAGCCCAGACGAGGAGTTGGCAATGCAGATCAACAAGCTGGTCTTCGGCGGGCTCATTGCGGCATGCCTGACAGCGGCCGGCGGCGGCGCCTATCTCGCAACCAGACACAACGTGCAGGCCGCCAGTGTCGCGCCCGCGCTGGAGCCAGCCGCCCTTCCCGCCCCTCAGGCGGTGACCGCCTCGGAAGGCGTGGTGAGCGAGCCGACGGCGACGGTGGCAGCCCAGCCCGTGGCCGCCGCCCAGCCCTCACTGGCAGTCGCCCCTCAACCCCAACCGGCACCGGCTCCGCGCCGCGTCCAGCCAGTTCCAGTCGCGCCCCGGCGTGAGGCCCCGGCCGCTCAGCGCCAAGCTTCGGCCCGTCCTGCGCCGCCCGTTGAGACCACTCCGGCCCCGACGCCCGCGCCGGCGCCGGCCGGCGGCGGCTCGATGTGGGAATCGCGTCCCACCGTGCAGCCCGCCGTGCCCGACCAGCCCGCCCCTGAACCCGAACCCGTCGTCCCGCCCGAACCCGAATTCCTCGAGCTCGTCGTGCCGGCCGACGCCGTCATTGGACTGCAGCTCGAATCCACCGTCTCGAGCGACCGCGCGAAGGTCGAAGACGCCGTCGACGCGCGGGTCACGCGCGACGTGCGCGTGGGTGGCCGCGTGGCCATTCCCGCCGGCTCCCTCGTGCACGGCACGGTCACCGAAGTGGAGCGCGGCGGCAAGGTGCGCGAGCGCGCCCGCCTCGGCATCCGCTTCCACACGGTGGTGCTCGCCAGCGGCGATCGCCTCAGCCTGCATACCGACGCCATCACGCGCGAAGGCGCGTCACCCGGGCGCGAGAGCGCCGCGAAGATCGGCGGCGCGGCGGTCGGCGGCGCCATCCTGGGCGCCATTCTCGGGGGCAGCAAGGGCGCGGCCATCGGCGGCGCGGTGGGCGCCGGCGGCGGCTCGGCGGCGGTCATGGCCGGCGAACGCAGCGTCGTCACGGTGCCGGCGGGCTCCACGGTAAGCGTGCGCATCCAGCAGCCCGTCACCGTGACCGTCGAAAAGGAATAGCCGGCGCCCCTGGCGCCCAGGCCGGTGGCGTAGAATCGACGTCTCTACCCCTGCAGAGGAGACTTCATGCGTCTTGCCACCTTCGCTCTTTGTGTCGCCTTGGCCGCGCCCGCGCTGGCCCAGAAGAAACAGGACTACCCCGGCGTCATCAACTTCACCCGCGTCGATGCCACCGTGGCGTGCGGCGGCGCCACCGAGGTGGCCACGCTCGATCTGCTCAAGAAAGATGGCTTCAAGGCGGTCATCAACTTGAGGATGGCGAGCGAGCCCGGCGTGAACCTCGAACAGAACCAGGCCAAGGCCAAAGAGCTGGGCCTCAACTACGTGCACATCCCGTTCAGCGCGGGCGCGCCCGACCCGAAGGTGATCGACGCGTTCCTGGCCGCGATTGCCGACAAGGCCAACCAGCCCGCCTACGTGCACTGCGGCTCGGCTCAGCGCGTGGGCGCCGTGTGGCTGGCCAAGCGCGTCATGCAGGACAACTACTCGATCGAGAAGGCCACCGACGAGGCGAAGGCCATCGGCCTCACCAACCCGGGCCTCGAGCAGTTCGCCCTCCAGTACATCGCCGACCACAAGAAGTAGGCGCATGCGAACAACCTTGATCGCGTCCGTGTTCGCCCTGGCGTTCTCGCTGCCCGCGAGCGCCCGCGCGGACGTGCTGTTGACGCCGTATGCCGGAGTCAACTTCGGTGGTGGCACCATCGACAAGCGCGTGAACGTCGGCGGCTCGCTGGCCTGGCTCGGATCGCGTGGCCTCGGCGTGGAAGTGGACTTGGGATTCATCCCAGACTTCTTCGAGCCGAATGACACCGCCATCGACTACCCCACAAACAACGTCACGACGCTGATGGGCAACGTAGTGTTCGGGCGCTCGGGCGGCGGCATCCAGCCCTACCTCGTCGCCGGCGCCGGACTGCTGCGCAGCAACGTGGGGTCGTTCGGCGAGTTCTTCGACGACGTCACGACCGAGAACAGCCTCGGGGTCAACGCGGGCGCCGGGGTGCGCGTGGGCGGCGGCCGCTTCTCGCTGCGCGGCGACGTGCGCTACTTCCGCGCGCTCAGCGACGTGGACATCGCCCTGCAAGACGTGCTCGCCGACTTCGGCTTCTGGCGCGCCACGGCCGGACTTACCTTCAGGTTCTAGGGACTGGGGACCAGTCCCCAACCCCCTGGCCTCCAGCCCCTGCCCGTGAGATACTCACGAGTCATCTGACGCGGCGATTTCCCGACTTGATGGGCCGCGTCCCGGGATTCCTTCGAATCCCGGTAGTTCTATCTAAGTCGCGGATCGCCCGCGACCCATGGTCGCGGGCTTTTTTATTGTGGAGCGTTATGACCGATCGATACATCTTCTCGTCGGAGTCCGTTGGAGAGGGACACCCGGACAAGGTCGCCGACACCATCTCGGACGCCGTACTGGACGCCTGCCTCGCGCAAGACAAGTTCAGCCGCGTGGCCTGTGAGACGTTCGTGAAGTCGAACGTCGTGGTCATCGGCGGCGAAATCACCACCAAGGCCAAACTCGACTTCGAGAAGATCGCGCGCGATGCGATCCGCGAGATCGGTTACGTCAACGACGACGACGTCTTCCACGCCGACAAGGTGTTCATCAACCTGCTGGTGACCCAGCAATCGAGTGACATCGCCCAGGGCGTCGACGCCCGCAAGGCGGACGGCAAGAAGACCGCCAAGCAGGGCGCCGGCGACCAGGGCCTGATGTTCGGCTACGCCAGCAACGAGACGCCCGAGCTGATGCCCGCGCCGATCATGTTCGCGCACCGCCTGGGCCGCGAGCTGACGCGCATCCGCAAGAGCGGCGCGGTGCCGTGGCTACGGCCCGATGCCAAGTCGCAGGTCTCGGTGATCTACGAGAACCACAAGCCGGTGGGCATCTCGAACGTCGTGATCTCGACTCAGCACGCCGCCGACGTATCGCACAAGGAGATCGAGCGGTTCTGCATCGAGCAGGTCATCCGCAAGGTGCTGCCGGCGAAGATGCTCTCCGACAAGACGCAGTTCCTCATCAATCCCACCGGCCGCTTCGTCATCGGCGGGCCGCAAGGCGACACCGGCCTCACCGGCCGCAAGATCATCGTCGACACCTACGGCGGCATGGGCCGTCACGGCGGCGGCGCGTTCTCGGGCAAGGATCCGAGCAAGGTCGACCGGAGCGCGGCCTACATGGGCCGCTGGGTGGCGAAGACCATCGTGGCCGCCACGCTCGCCGAGCGCTGCGAGGTGCAGTTCGCCTACGCCATCGGTCATCCCGATCCGGTGAGCGTGCACATCGACACGTTCGGCACGGCCTCGGTAGCCGATGCGAAGATCACGCGCGCGGTGAACCGCGTGTTCAGCTTCCAGCCGGCCGACATCATCGACCAGTTGAACCTGCGCCGGCCGATCTACTCGCAGACTACCAACTACGGTCACTTCGGCAAGAAGGGCATGACCTGGGAAGCCACCGACAAGGTCAAGACGCTGCTCAAGGCCATCTAGATCGGCTGATCGCTCGGACGATCTGGTGAACGTCTTCGGCACGGCATACTCGACGAGATGGTGAAGGAAGACCAGAGCGAGGTCGTCGCGTTCCTGCTGCGGCCAGGCACCCACGGGCCCGAGGCGCCGCGGGTGGACCTCATCGAGACCCACAGCGCCATGGTCTTTCTGGCTGGCGACCGCGCGCTCAAGCTGAAGCGCGCCGTGCTCTACGACTTCCTCGATTTCTCCACCATCGAGCGGCGGCGGCAGTGCTGCGAGGCGGAAGTGGCGATCAATCAGCGCGTCGCTCCGGGCATCTACCGCGGTGTCGTGGCCGTGACGCGCGACGCCGACGGGGGCCTGGCCCTGGGCGGACCAGGCGCAGCGGTCGAGTGGCTCGTCGACATGACGCGCTTCGACGACGGCGCCCTGGCCGATCGGCTCGCCGAGCGCGGGGCGTTGACGGTGATGGCGATGGGGGCGCTGGCGCAGGCCGTGGCGGCGTTCCACGACGGCGCGAATCGCCGTGCTGACCGGGGCGGCGCCGCCGGTATGCAGTGGGTGGTCGACGGCAACCGCCGCGCCTTCGACGCGTTCGGCGACGCCGTATTTCCGGATCCTGGCCGGGCGCGCCTGGTGCGCGACACGGCCCGCGCGCTCGACAACGGCGCGGCACACCTCGACCGCCGGCGCGACTGCGGCTACGTGCGGCAGTGTCATGGCGACCTGCACCTGGGCAACGTGGTGGTGCTCGACGGCGTGCCGACGCCCTTCGACGCCGTGGAGTTCAGCGACGACATCTCCGCCATCGACGTCGTCTACGACCTGGCCTTCCTGCTCATGGACCTGTGGCATCGGGCGTTGCCGCACCACGCCAACGTGGCGTTGAACGAGTATCTGCGTCACACGCGCGATCTCGAGAGTCTCGCGCTGCTGCCGCTGTTCCTCTCGTGCCGGGCGGCAGTGCGTGCGAAGACCAACGCCACGGCCGCCACGCTGTCGCACGATGCGGCGGCGCGCCGGCCGCTGGTTACGACCGCGCGCCAGTACCTGGACCTCGCACAGACCTTCCTGGCACCGCCTGGGCCGGTACTCGTGGCGGTCGGTGGACGTTCGGGATCGGGCAAGTCGACGGCGGCAGCGGCGCTAGCCTCCACGATTGGCGCGGCGCCTGGCGCTCTGTACCTCCGCTCCGATCTCATCCGCAAGGACCTCTGCGGTGTCGCGCCGCTCACCCGCTTGCCAGCAGCGGCCTACACGGCCGACGTGACTGCGCGGGTGTATGCGCGCCTGTGCCACGACGCCGCCGTCGCCCTGGCTGCCGGCCACGCCGTCGTCTGCGACGGCGTGTTCGGCGAGGCCTGGGAGCGCAGCGCGCTCGATGACGTGGCCCGCGAGAGCGGCGTGCCGTTCGTGCCCGTGTGGCTCGACGCACCCGACGCCACGCTGCGCGCCCGCGTGGCGGCTCGGCGCGACGACGTGTCGGATGCCACCGAAGCGGTGATCGAGCGACAAGCGGCGTACGTCCCGCCCGCCGCATGGATGCGCGTGGATGCCAGCGACACGGCCGACATCACGGCCGCACGCGTGGCCGAGGTGTTGGCAGCGCGCGGTGTGCCCGGTCGCTGACGCGCAGGTGGGCCGAAGCACGACGGCCGGAGCACGGCCGGGGCGTTACGGCCGGCGCATCGGCGGCGTGATGATTCCCACGCAAGCAGCACGTCTTCCGCCGCACACCCGGCGCCGGCGGTCAGCGCGCGCGCGGGCCCGAATAGCCTCCGGACCTCACGAGGAACGGCAGATACGCCAGGCTGTTCACGTAGTAGCGGTCGGGCTCGCCGAAGAACAGCCCGCCGGGTGCGTCGGTCACGCGACCGCGCACGAGGCCGAGCAGGCGATCGCGATCGGCGGGGCTCGAGGCACCAATGGCGTACATCGCATTGGCCAGTGGATGATCCTCCGCGCCCACGGGGTGACCGTCGAGCGACCGCTCGACGGTCAACCCGCGGCCCGTCCTGCGCGCCTGGTCAATCACCGGGTCAACGCAGCTCGTCAGAAAGCGATGCGCCTGTGGCGTGCGGAACCACATGAAGTCGGTGGCCACGCGCCACGGGATGCGAATGGCGTCCCAGCTCGACTTGGCATCCGCGCCTTCGGGCTCCCAGCGCGCCTTTCCGTGCCAGCGGATCCAGTCGGGGGTGGGCACTGGCGCCGCGTCTCCTCGGCAGAGGGCCTCGAGCACGACGTAGCTGTCGTCGGCGAGCCGCGCCCAGCGGCCGTCGCCCGAGAACGCGGCGAACGCCCGGTAGGCGGCAGGCGACAGGTACGACGGGTTCAACACGACGCCCTTCCCCTTCGCCCGCTCGTCTGCCCACGTGCCCGGCAGCAGCAACGTCGTGCCCTCGTCGTCGGTCACGACGGCATGAGCCATGAGGTCACCGAGCGTGGCGCGCGCGGCCGTGGCATAGGGAGGGAGGCCGGTCACGGTGGGGGCAGGCCAGCGCTCCGACGCCATGATGAGAGCGAGCGCCGCGTCGGAATCGGCGTCGGTCGCCACGTTCCAGTCGGCCACCCGTCCGCCCTCGTGATTCACCCAATGCCAGGCCCAGAGCGACGGGGCTTCACGGCCGTTGCGGGCGAGATGCCGGCGTGACCATTCCCACACGCGGTCGAAGGTGGGCTGGTCGTTCATCCAGACAGCGCGGAGCAGCGTATAGGCCTGCGCTTCGGAGACGGAGTCGTCGTCGTGCTCAGGTCGCATGACCCGGCCATCGGCAGCCACGAAGCGCGCTCGGTAGCCGTGCCACGAGCGCTGCACGAGTTCACGGTCGGCGCGCGTCGATCCACAGGCCGCCGACAGCGCGGTGACGAGCGCGGCGACCGACAGGCCGAAACACCTGACGAGGACGCGGGCGCGGCGGTGCGTCATCGTGACGGGGTCGGCACGTGCCTGAAGCGCAGACCGGCCGAGAGCTGGCCGCCATCGAAGACCGGCGACCGCACGATGAGCGCATGGGCCACCAGGCCCGCCCCGCGCGCGAACTCGTAGGCCGCACCGATGCGCGCCGTGTGGTAGCGCACGCCACGATTGTCTCCGCCGTAGAGATACGCCGCCGACACCCAGCGTTCGCGATCCCCGAAGAACCGCGGCGTGGCGAGCCAGCGCCGTGCCTCGAGGCCGAGGTCGTGGCGCCAGAACGAGGCCGGCGCAAAATACTGTGTCGTCGGGTTGTCGTGCGAGAGGTACTCGCTCGCCCCGACGAGGCGGAGCTCGTGCACGCGGTGCCAGAGACGGCGGGACGCATCGACCCGCAGTTGCGTGCGCGCGTTGCCGTCGCTCATGGTGAGCCGGCGCGCCGAGGCATCCACCGACCCGCTGGTACTGGGCTGCCAGCGGGCGCCAACGAGCACGCCGGTGGCCGCCAGGCCTGACTCGAGCGAAAACGCGTTGTCGAGCACGAGCACCCGCTCGGCGCCGGCCATGACGCGCACCTCGTCGGACATGCGCCAGGTCGCCGCTGTCCCGCCAAACCACTGTGTAGCCACCCCGTCGAGCGCGCGGGCCGTGAGGGTCGACGTCACGTCGACCGAGGGTCGCATCGCCCAGCCGAGCTCGGCGCCGGCGTGGCCGCCGCGCCATTCACGGCCTGGCGCTCGCCCCGCCGATGGACCGCCAAACGCCCGCAGACGCAGGCGGCCGTAGCCGCCGAATCCTCGCGAGAGCGCCACGCCGCCTTCCACGAGATCGAGCAGCTGGCGACGCGCGGTGCCGTCGGCTGACACGCCTGACGTGAAGAGATCCAGGCTCATCTGGCCGCGACGGTCGGCCCGAGACATCGCTTCACGCGCCACCCGACTCGCCGGCACCCGCAACGTCACGGTGCGCCATGCCTCCACAGCTTCGGCCGTGCGTCCGAGCCGGTCGAGCGTCTGCGCACGTTCCAGACCGGCCTCGACATCCTCGGGCTCGAGCGCCAGCCACCGGTCGTAGGCCGCCAGCGCCTCGTGCCAGTGCCCCGCCTGTACTTCGCGCTTGGCGGAGGATTCCGCGACGATGGCCGCCATGGTCGGGTGTTCAGCCGAGAGCTGCGCGTAGCGTCGCGCCGATGCCTCGACGTGTCCGCGCCAGCCCTCGATGCGCGCCTGCTGTCGGCGGGCACCAATGTCTCCCGGCTCGACGGCCAGATACCGGTCGTAGGCCGCGAGCGCCTCGCCGTAGCGTCCTTGCGCCGCGAGCAGCTCGGCCTCGAGTTCGTGTGCCGAAGCCGCACTGGGACGCTGGCGCGCCAGCGCGCCTGCTTCACTCACCGCGCGTGGCAGATCGCCAAGCGCGGACAGAAGCCTGGCCCGCGTCACGGCCGCCGCAACGAGCGTCGGCTGCGATGCGAGGATCTCTGTGGCCCACGCCAACGCCTTGGAGGCCGCCGCGTCGCCCGGGCCGCGAGCAAGACCGGCCAGCATGTTGCCCATGTCGAGCAGCGCCGAGGGCGAGTCCTTGAACCGATCACCGAATCTGTCCAGCACGGGCAGGACGCCCACGGCCTCAGCGTTCCGGGCAGCGAGCTCCACCTGCACGAACCACGCGCCCAGCCGCCGGTCGTCGAGGGAAATGGCGCGCTCGGCAGACCGCCGGGCAGCCGCCTCGTCTCGCGCGGCCCAGGCGGCCACGGCCAGGCGTTCGTGCAGCCGCGCCTCCACGGGGAACCGCCCCACGCCTCGCTCGAGCACCTGTCGAGCGGACACCTCATCGTTGACGGCCTCGGCCCACGCCAGGAACCAGGCCGGGTCGGCATCTTCCCGGCTCGTGAGGTCACCGAACTCGTGATCGACGGCGGCGCGGGACGCCGTCGCTCCGGCGAGCTCCGCGCGAAGCAGACGCAATTCCACCGACCCGTCAATGCGTCCGTTCAAGGTGGCGAGCGCCCGGTCGAGTTGGCCCGTCGCACGAAGCGCGCGAGCGGCCAGAATCGCGTCGTGGTCCGCCAACGGGTCGGACCCGAGGGTGGCTGCCGCGCGCACGGGATCGCCCGCTCGCAAGTAGGTGCGCGCCAGGGCCGAGCGCCCCTCGCCAAGGTCGGGTGCAGCACTGGCGGCCGCCTCGACGGCCGCGAGCCTCGCCGGCGACGGCGACCGGCGGTGTTGCCATTCGGCGTCGCGAATCGCCCAGCGGGCGTCGTCGGGCCGTGTCGCCCGCAGGGCCGCCAAGCGAGCGAATGCCTCGTCCCACTGACCCAGTTCTGCCAGCGACGTCGAGAGCACGTCCTGGGCCCGCACATGACCAGGCGCCTGCGCGACCAGGGGCTGCAGCAGGGCGGCGGCATCGGCGGGGCGACCCGTGGCCAGCGCGATTTCCGCGCGGGCCAGCGCCGCGCGGGACGGATGGCTCGTGGCGAGCAGCGACAGGCGCTGGTCCGACTCGCCGCGATGCCCCATCTGCGCGTGCCACAGCGCGAGCCTGGCTTCAAGCTCTTCCCAGCCCGCACCGCGCCGCTCGGACAGGCCGTCAGCCGCCCGCAGGGCGGCGCCGACACCGTCGATAAGCGCCGTGGCGTCGAGCCATGCCAGGGCCGCGCCGGGCACGTTACTCAGGGGACCCAACACGGCTCGTGCCTGGTCAGGCCGTCCCGACGCGATCAGTGCGCCGGCCACGACCGCGCGGGCGTCGGCGCCCACGACTGCGTGGCTTTCGAGAGCGCGGGCTCTGACCAGCGCGTCCGTCACGCGGCCCGTCTCGAGGGCCAGCGATGCCACCGCCAGTCGGCGATCCGCGGACGCCTGGGGGTCGCCCCATCGGCCGGCCGCCAGTGTCCATGCCGCGTCGGGCTCGCCCACGGCCCTGAGCGCATCGATGAGCGCATCGGCCGCGCGACGGCGGTGCGAGTCTTCGGCCACCACCCCGCGCAGCACATCGGCCGCGCGCGCCGGCGCACCGGTCCAGAGCAGCAGCACGCCGTACTGCTCGCGCACCTCGACCGGGGCGCCGGGAGTCATGGCCGGCGTCTCGACGAGTCGAAGCGCATCGCCGAACCGGCCCAGCCCGATGGCTCGTTCCGCGGCGCGTACGGTCCACGAGATCTGGTCGGGACAGGATGCCCGGCGGGCGCCCACGGCAGCCAGGAATGGACCAGGCGACGCCAGCGCCTCCAGGTCCGCAAGCGGATCGGCGGCGCATGGCTCGGCGGCCAGCGCGCGCTGGCTCGCGTGCTCGACCTCGTCGGCGGCTCGACTCGCGCGTTCAGGCATGGCGACTGGCGCTGGCGCCCGCGGAGCGACCGCCAGGACCGGACGCGGGGCCACGGCCTTGCGCACCCGGGTGCGGCTCGCCAGCCACTCGGGCCGAGACGACACAAGCGCCTCATCGAGCGCGTTCCACGCCTCTACGGCTGAGGCCGGGCCGGACGACCGCTCGAGCGCCAGGGCGCGCTGCGCGAGATCGGCGGGTCCGCCTCCGGTGCGGCGCGCCGCCACCTCGTAGCGTTCGGACGCGCGCAGGCCGTCGCCCGCCCGAAGGTAGCTCTCGGCAAGTCGGCGCGGCCACACGGCCGACCCAGGGTCGACCGTGTCGCCCGCTGCGGCCAAGGTGCGAACCGCGGTCTCATCGCCTGCCGAGACGGCCAGTCCGACGAGGCCATCGCGTACCGCATGTTCGAGTGGGTTTGCGGAAATGACACGGGCCCCGATGCCACGAGCGGCGGCCGGGGCGACCCGATACGCGGCCCAGAAGTACTCCGCGAGCGACCCGCCCACGAGCGCGCGACGACGATCGGCCTCGCGAAAGTGGGTGTACGCCTCGGTGGCTGTCCCCCGGTCACGCGCGGTCCGCGCCAAACCCAGAAGCGCCAGGTGTTCGGCATCGTCAGCGGGCGGGCCTTGCGCCGACGACCATGCCGGCACGCAGACCAGGAATGCCACGATGACGACGGCGATGACCCGAGACGTCATTGCGAGCCTCCTGCTCCGGGGACGCCCGGGGGCGTCAGCAGCGCCCGATAGAGCACAGCGGCGTCGTCGAGACGACCGTGGCGCCGAAGCGCCTCGGCGAGGCGCAGCTGCACGTGACGGTCGCCCGGCGCGACGGCGGCAATCCGCGTGATCGCCTGGAGCTGCAGCGCCGAGTCGGAGCGCCGGGCCGCAACGTCCGCGATGCGCTCGAGCACCCTTCGCGTCACCTCCGGCTGCGCCAGGACACGATGTGCCGTCTCAGCGAACCGAGGGTCCGCCGCGAGTGCGTCCGCTGGCCGGCTGAGGGACACGACATCACCGTTCTTCCACAGGAACACCCCGGCTTCGCCCGCGACCAGCGCCAGCAGCACCCAGACGCGCCAGCGTCTCACGCCGCCTCCGTCGAAAGCATGACTGCGAGGTCGCGCCCGTCGACCGCGTCGATGCGCAGGGCAATCTGGCACGTGCTGAACTCCGGACTCGGCGCCGTCACCGGCGTGCACCTCACGACCGTGGCGGCGCTCGTCCAGGCATCGACGCCAGAACTCATGGCGATCGTCACGCGGCTCCCCACCGCGATCGCGCGGGGTGCCACCAGGCTGAGGCCGCTCGCGCTGAGGTCGCGGGTGGTGGCGAGGAACTCCCCACTCTGGTCGATGACGCGCACCGGCAGATAGGTCTCGTGGCGCACCGCCCGCAAGCGGCCGCCGCGCACGCGCATCGCGAGGTAGCGCCACTGCTGTGCCGCCCAGGATGGCTGCGAGAGGTGGGAGAAGATTTCCGGCACGGTCATGTTGTAGATGGCGTCGGCCAGACGGTCGACGGTGCGGACATCCGCGTGATCGAACTGCACGCCACTGGCCGCCCAGCCGCTGCGCCGGCCTTGGTGGCACGTGCGTACCGTGCCCTCGCACTCCACGGTTTGCGCGCCGAAATACATCCGTAGCCGCAGGGCGGTGCCAGCCGGGAGCGGCTGTGGCAAGAGCAGCGTGCAGCCGCCCTCCGAGATATCCAGCGTGACGCCGAGCTGCCCGTCGCCGGCGGCGAGCACCTCGACCGGTACCGCCGCGCGGAACCGGACGGCCTGCCGCTTCTGCGACGGCCGCAGCGCGAGACCCACCACCGCCAGCATGAGGGCCAGGTTGTAGAACGACCAGAAGGCCGCGACGCTCGCGCCCACGACGTCTTCGCTGACGCCGAATCCGAGTCCGAGCAGGCTCCACACCAGAGACAGGAGGGTGATGCCGATGAGCACGTACTGCGGCAGCACCACACGGTCGTCCTGGTCACCGCCGCGCTTGCTGGTCACGACGAACTTCGACTCGCCACGGCCCACGAGAAAGCGCTTGGCCGCCACGAGCAGCATGAAGAAGTTCGCCATGTTGAACAACTCGTCCATCAGGATCCGGCCCGTGCCCCGGCTCAGGATCTTGTAGGACACGACGAGCGAAACCACATGCGCGAGGTAGAACCCGAGGAACTGGCGATCGAAACGCACGATCGGAAACTGCCCGGTGAAGAGAATCAGCGGCGGTGCCAGGTAGAACACGAGCTTGGCAAAGCCGATCGTCCAGTGATACATCGACGCGAAGTAGCACAGGCGCTGCGCAACGGTGAGACCACGCGCCGTGAGTGGGTTCACGTGTTTGATGATCTTCAGGTTGCCTTCGGCCCAGCGGAGCCGCTGCGAGCTGTAGCTGGCAAAATCCATCGGCGCCAGGCCGGTGACGAGGAGCTCATTCAAGTAGACGGACTTCCACCCGTTCGCCTGCAGCGCGAGCGACGTGTGCATGTCCTCGGTGATCGTGCCGGTGAGCTGGCCCCCGAACGGCTCGAGCGCCTCGCGGCGCAGCACGGCGCCGGTGCCGCAGAAGAAGGCGGAGTTCCAGTGATCCTTGCCCGGCATCACCAGGTTGAAGAAGACGTCCTGCTCCCCGTAGAGCCGCCGCATCCGCCAGCTGACGCGGTGCTGGAGCGAATCGAGGTTGTGGTAGCGCTGCGGCGTCTGCACGAGCGCCACCCGTGAATCGTCGAAGAACCCGAGCGTGCGCTCGAGAAAATCGGCACGCGGCACGTGGTCGGCATCGAAGGTGGCAATCAGCGCACCGGTCGTGGTGGCGAACGCGTTGTTCCAATTGCCGGCCTTGGCATGTTCGTTGGTGTCACGGGTGAGGTAGTCGCACCCGAGTTCCTCGCACAGCGCCTTGACCTCGGCCCGGCGGCCGTCGTCGAGAACGAACGTGCGATGCGGATAGCGCATGTGGACTGCCGCGCGCACGGTCTGGCGCAACAGGTCGACCTCTTCGTTGAAGGTGGTGATGAAGACATCGACGGTCGGAGACGACGTCGGCGGCCGTACGGTGCGGCCGCGCATGGTCCAGACCTGGAAGTAATAGAAAAAGAGCGAGAAGAACCCGTGGATCTCAGCGAAGTAGACAGTCAGCGAGAAGACGAGGGCTTCCGGGTTGAGCGTGTAGAGGCCGCGATACCCGAGATACACGGCGTAGATGAGCAGCGCCGTCACGGCCGAGGCCTTCCGGAGCGCCCGACGCCCTGGCGGGTCCAGATGCGTCAGCGTGGAGTCTGAATTGAACGGCGCAGGCTCGGTGTGGGTGATGGCCAGGGCTTATCCTTCGCCCCGACCACTGCACGATTCGATCCTGGTCGTAATCGCGTGCCACTGCACGCTCCATCACCGTGCATGTGCCGAATCGTGACGGTGGTGCGCCATCCCCTGGCACTCCGTCGACTGCCACGCGTCTCCGCCCCTACTTCTCGGTCTTCTGTACCACCATCGCGGCGATGTTGATGATCTTCTTGCCGTCGCGCTCGGTCACGCTGCCCTTGGCCTCGACCTTCTTGGCCACGAAGTCGAGCAGCCTGGCGTTCTTGACGGCGGTGTAGTCGCCTTCGATGAGGTAGACCTCGTCATCGGTCAGAATGGCCATGGCCTGGCCGTTCCTGGCGCAGGTCATCGCACAGGCGGCATGGGCGTCGCCCTTTCCCGCCACGCCCTTGCTGAGCGAACACTCGAGATCCACGACCTCGCCCTTGATGGTGGCGTTGCCGGCGGCGAAGGCCGGCAGGACGAGGGCGGTGGCCACGACAGCGCCACGCAAAAACGACAGCAACTGGGTCATGCCTCCGTTGTAGCGCCTGAACGGCAGGCGGTCAAGGCGGGAAACGCGGCGCCGGCGCGGGAAGTCACATGGGTGTAGACTTCCCCGCATTCCTGAGGGAGTAGGCCAGATGATGATTCGATCGCTCGAGCCACGACACGCGCGCATCGCGGGGCTGTTCCTGCTACTGGCCGGTGTGGCTGGCGTTGGCTGCCAGGCCGCACCCGAACCCGCGCCCGCGCCCGCCCCTGCACCCGTGGACCCAGCCGTGGCCGCGCGCGACAAGCTGATTGCGCGCGCCAAAGCGGTGGAGCTGCCGACGAAGTACGAGCCGGTGCCTGGCGATGCGCTGTCGCACCACACCTCGGGTTTCGCCAAGACGATGTGCTCGGCCGTGTTCATCACCGGCTACGACATCGACTTCGCTGCTGAACACGTGGGCTATTTCAGCGCGCCCTACGAAGAGCGTGCCAAGGTGGGCAAGCCGGTCGTCGACAAGGTGAAGAAGACCGTGAGCATCACGCTGCCGAACGGCACCGTACGCACCGCGGTCTATACCAATGGTCAGGGCTGCGTGACCTATCCGGAAGGTACCGAGAAGCTCGACTTCACACCCAAGCCGGTGAGGCCGAACCTGCCGCCCGCCAACACGCAAGCGTGGCCGATGGGCGACCGCATGCCAACCACGCCGCTGCCTGATGGCGTGGACGAGGCGAAGGTGAAGGCCGCAGTGGCCGCCGCCTATTCACTTCCCGAAGCCGAGACGACGGCCTTCGTCGTGAGCTACAAGGGCCGCATCATCGCCGAGCGTTACGGCGAGGGCATCACGCCGACCACGCCGCTCGAAAGCTGGTCGATGGGCAAGAGCGTAACCTCCACCCTCATGGGCACGCTCATCCACAAGGGCGTCTACACCCTCGAGCAGGCGGCGCCGGTGCCCGAGTGGCAGGTGCAGCCGAGCGATCCGCGGGCGCAGATCAAGATCCAGGACATCCTGCGGATGTCGAGCGGCTTGCGGATCAAGGGGCCGGCCGATCCGGACTACGACCCGAACGGCCCCTACCCCGATCATCTCTACCTCTACACGGACGCCGGCAATGCCTTCAAGTACGCGGCGACGAGGCCGCAGCAATGGCCGCCCAACACCGTGGGCCGCTACCGCAACACCGACCCGGTGCTCATCAACTACTTGAACCGGCTGGGCATCGAGAAGCTGAAGCTCGACTACCTGTCGTATCCACAGCGCGCGCTGTGGGACAAGATCGGCGTGCGCACGATGGTGATGGAAACCGATCCGTCGGGCAATTTCCTCACGCAGGGCTACGAGTACATGTCGGGGCGCGACTGGGCGCGGCTCGGCAACCTGTACCTGAACGACGGCGTGGCGCCGGGCGGCGAGCGCCTGCTGCCCGAGAACTACAACGACTTCGTGAGCACGCTGGCGCCCGCGTGGGTGGCCGACGAACGTCCGGTCTACGGCGGGTTCTTCTGGATCAACGGTGACGGCGGCTGGCCGATTCCGAAGGAGGCGTACTCGATGAACGGCGCCGGCGGGCAGCAGGTGTGGATCATCCCGTCGCACGATCTGGTGGTGGTGCGTATCGGCAACTTCAAGGGCCAGCGCGGCGTGCGGCCTACGTTTGGCAAGGCGCTCGAGATCCTGATGACGGCGGTACCGAAGAGCTAGGCGGGCCTCGGGGCTCGGGGCTCGGGACGAGCCGAGGCCACAACGCAGTTCACGATGCGACTGTTCACGATCCTTGCGCTTGCTGCCGCGACGACGCTCGCCTTGTCGGCGAGGCAGTCGCCGACGTGCGATCTGCTGATCACGGGTGGGCGCATCGTGGATGGCACGGGGGCGCCGTGGTTCGCGGCCGATGTGTGCGTGGCTGATGGGCGCGTCACGTCGCTGCGCGAGCGCGACAACTCGACCGCCACACGGCGCATCGACGCGCGTGGCCTGGTGGTGTCGCCCGGCTTCATCGACATGCTCGGCCAGTCGGAGTACTGGGTGCTGCGCGACAGCCGCGTGGGCAGCAAGATCATGCAGGGCATCACGACCGAGCTCACCGGCGAAGCGAGCTTCAGCAGTGCCGCCCACGACCGGGCGCGCCAGCTCCATCCCTTCGCGGCAATGTTCGACAAGGAAGGCGTGCCCGCGTGGACCAACCTGGCGGGCTACCTCTCCGTGCTCGACCAGCGCCCCGCCACCATCAACCTGGGCACGTTCATCAGCGCCGGCGGCGTGCGGGATTCGGTGATTGGCCGTGACGACCGTGCAGCCACCGTCGCCGAACTGGCGGCGATGGAGGCGCAGGTGGCTGCGGCGATGGAGGCCGGCGCGTTCGGCGTGTCGACGTCGCTGCAGTACGTGCCCGACCGCTTCGCCCGCACCGACGAACTCGTGGCCATGGCGCGGGTGGCGGGCCGCTACGGCGGCAGCTACATCTCGCACCAGCGCTCCGAAGCCGATGCCATCGACGAGAGCCTCGACGAGGTGTTCCGCATCGCGCGCGAGGCGGGCGTGCCGGCCATCGTGCACCACCTGAAGACGGCCTACACACAGAACTGGGGACGGATGCCCGCAGTGCTGCAGCGCTTCGACCGCGCGCGGGTCGAGGGCCTCGACGTGGCCGCGGACCTGTATCCCTACACCGCCGGCAGCAACCCGCTCGACGCGAGCTTGCCGGTGTGGGTGCGCGAGGGCGGACGGGCCGCCCTGGTGACGCGTCTCACCGAGCCCGCCACGCGCGCCAAGATCAAGGCAGAGATCCTGCAGCCGTCGACCACCTGGGAGAACCAGTATCTCGGTTCCGGCGGCGCGGCCGGCATCCTGGTATCGGCGGTGGGGCGCGCGGAGCTGAAGGCCTACCAGGGACGCACGCTCGATGACATCGCCAAGGCCGAGCAGAAGGATCCGCTCGACGTGCTGTTCGACCTGATCGCCAAGGACGACACCACCGGCAGCGGCATCATGTTCTTCATCAACGAAACCGATATGCGCGCAGCGCTGGCGCACCCCAACGTGATGCTCGGCACCGACTCGGGCGGCATGGCGCCAGACAGCGGCCCGCCCACGGCGGGCGTGCACCCACGCGCGTGGGGCTCGGCCGCCCGCATCCTCGGCACCTACGTGCGCGAGGAGCGGCTGCTGACGCTCGAGAACGCGGTGCGCAAGATGACGTCGCTGCCCGCGCAGCGCATGCGGCTGTGGGATCGCGGGGTGGTGCGTCCAGGCGCGGCCGCCGACCTCGTGGTGTTCGACCCAGCCACGATTCGAGACCGGGCGACGTTCCAGCAGCCGCGGCAATACGCCGAGGGCGTGCGCTACGTGGCAGTGAACGGACAGCTCGTGGTGGACGGCGGACAGATTACGGCCGCGCGGCCGGGCAAAGCACTGCGCGGGCCAGGCTACCGCGGGCAGAAATAGACCGAAAGGATGATCCTCCCCAACGGCGACCACGATCTCCCCGCCGGTTCCCTTGCCGCCGTGGTGACCTATCTCGAGATGGCCGCGGCAGCGCCAGCGCGGCCCGAGCGCGAGGCAGCGCCTTGGATACTGTGGCCCGTGGCGCAGCCCGGCCTCGACTGGTATCGCGATCTCTATCGCCGGGTCGGCGCGGACTGGCTCTGGAGCTCGCGGCTGTCGCTCACCGACGCGGCGCTCTCTGCGGTTCTTGACGCACCGGGTGTCGTCGTGCACGCGCTGGTGGTGGACGGCCGCGACGAGGGCCTCCTCGAACTCGATTTTCGCGTGCCGGGCGAATGCGAGCTGGCGTTCTTCGGCGTAACGCCGTCGCTCGTCGGGAAGGGCGCCGGTCGCTGGCTGATGAACCGCGCCGTCGTGCTCGCGTGGTCGCGGCCGATCCGCCGGCTCTGGCTGCACACGTGCACGCTCGACGCACCCGACGCCCTGCCGTTCTACCTGCGCTCTGGATTCGCGCCCTACGCCCGCAAGGTCGAGGTCTACGACGACCCACGCCTGGCCGGGGTGCTTCCACCAACGGCGGCTCCGCACGTGCCGATGATCACACCTGGGCGCTGATTGGCCTCGACTCAGGCGCGCACCGCATGTCCGACGACACCGACCTCCCCGCAGGACTCTACAAACGGCTCGTCGCTGATGCGCATGTGCCCCAACTCCGTGCCGTCAGCCATCACCCACGGAATCGTTTCGGTGAGCCCTCCACTCCGCCAGGTCGCGCACGTCGAGGTACTGCACGAAGTCGGTCTTCCGGCCGGGCACGAGGATCTCGCCGCCACGCACGAGCCGCACGGGCCAAGAGGTGAAGCGGTCGGAGGTATCGCCCGGGCCCACGATGGAGCCGGGGCGCACGACGACGTGGCCCTCGGGGAATCCCTCGCGCGCCGCCTGCCGGCCAGGCTCGCATACGCGTCGGGCTGAGAGCCGGCTGGGCAAGGGACGAGGTGAGTAACCGGGCAAAGGCTACACGGTAGGTCTTGCTCATCCGTGGACCGACCGCTCGATAACAGCCCGAAAACAGCCGCGCCGCCGGGCGCAACGGCCTGTCACGCATCTTGCAGTGATTGCGGGTCAGGAGGTGTCGTAATGTTCGACAAGACATCGATGATGGCACTGGGTATGGCCGGCGCGTTCGCCCTCGGTCTGGCCGTGGGACCGCAACTCAACGCCAACCGGATCGCCGGACCGGCGCCGATCGCCGCGGCCGCCCGCACCGCGCGGCCCGAGACCACCGTGAAGACGGCTGGCCCCGCCGCGGCGCCACGGCTCGAACGGGTGTTGGCGGCCACGGCGCAACCCGTGCAGCGACACGTGAAACGGCTGCTCAACGACGGCGCCAACGTACGCCTGGCCGCCGCGGGCTTTTCGAACGCGCGTGAGTTGATGACGGTGGCCCATGCGGCCCGCAACACCGAGATCCCGTTCATCCTGCTCAAGCATCGCGTGCTCGACGAGGGCATGTCACTGGCCCGCGCGATTCGCGCGTCGAAGCCGGAATTGAACGAGGACGCCGAAGTGAGCCGCGCACGCGCGGACGCCAAAGCCGACCTCGCCCGGATCTCGAGCTAGACGGAGATAGACGCTAACGGGCCGTCGGCGGCGTGCTGGACGAGACCAGCACACATTGCCCGTATTCTGCGGGCTGCTACACTGGGAGTCATGTTCATGCGTACCTCTGCCGCCCTCGGTCTCGGTCTCGCCGTGCTCTCACCTGTGCTCCTTCGCGCCGACGTGAAGACGCAGGAACGCACTCAGGTCAAGTTCGAAGGCGCCATCGGGCGCGTCGTCAACATGTTCGGCGGCAAGAACGCGCGCGACGGCGTGGTCAGCGCCGTGGCCCTCAAGGGCGACCGCATGATCTCGACCAGCGGCGACACCGGGCAAATAATCGACCTGGCCGAAGAGAAGGTCTACGACCTGGATCTCAAGGGCAAGACCTACACGGTCGTCACGTTTGCCGAGATGCGGCGCCGCATGCAGGAGGCCGTGGCCAAGGCCGAGAAGGATGCCGCCGCGGCGAAGCCGGAGCCCGAGAAGCCGGAACCCGAGAAGCCGGCCGGCAACCAGCCGAAGAAGGAGTACGAGGTGGACTTCGTGATCACCGACGGCACCGGCGCAAAGCAGGTGGCCGGCCTGGCCACGAAGGAATCGGTCGCCACCATCACCGTGCGCGAGAAGGGCAAGACGCTGGACGAAGCCGGCGGCCTCGTGCTGGAGACGCACTTGTGGATGACGCCCACGGTGCCGGCGCTGCAAGAGCTGAACGCGTTCCGTCAGCGCTACGCCGAGAAGGTCTACGGCCCGATCATGGGGCAAGCGGCCGCTTCGCCGAACATGACGCAGGCACTGGCCATGTATCCGCAGATGACAGACGCCATGGCCAAGCTGGCCGCCGAGGGCAAGAAGCTCAACGGAACGCCGCTGCTCACCGAGATGATCTTCGTGGTGGCCGCGCCGCCCGGGGGCCAGAGGTCGCAGCAGGCCGAGCCCGCGCCCGGCCTGGGCGGGCTGCTCGGCGGGCTGGGCCGCATGCGGGGCAAGAAGAACGACGCGCCTGCCGCCGCGCCGGCGGCAGCAGCGGCCGCGCCGGGCCGCACCCAGGTGCTGACCACCACCACCGAGACGCTGCAGATCACTCCAATCGCCACCGACGCCGACGTGGCGCTGCCGGCGGGGCTCAAGCTCAAGCAGTAGGGATCCATGCGCATCACGAGCAAGGGTCAAGTCACGATTCCCCAGGAAATCCGCGAGCAACTCGGCCTCCTTCCCCGCACCGAGGTGGAGCTCGCGGTCGAGCGCAGACAGGCCGTGCTGCGGCCCGCGTCTGGCAAGACGGGTCGGGCTCGCGCATCGTGGAGCACCTCAAGTCGCATGCAGCCAAGATGCGGACGAGCAGCAAGGAACTGCTGACGCTGCTCCGGGAGGCGCCAGATGAGTTCGACCCTCGTTGACTCAAATGTCCTGATCGCCTTGTTCGACGAAGACCCGGAGTGGCGGGACTGGTCGGATGCGATGCTGACGGGCGCCGCCGACCGCGGTGCGCTGGTCATCAATCCCATGATCTTCGCCGAAGTCTCGGCGGGGTTCGACTCGCTCGACGATGTCGAGGCAGCACTCCCACCGATTTTCGTCCGTCGCGAGGCCTTGCCCTGGGAGGCTGCGTTCCTCCCCGGGCGCGCCTTCGTGCAATACCGGCGCTCCGGCGGCGCTCGACCGGCTCGCCTTCCCGATTTCTACATCGGCGCCTACGCCGCCGTGGCCGGGTAGAGTCTGTTGACGCGCGACCCGCTGCGCTACCGGCACTACTTCCCCAAGCTGAAGGTCGTGGCCCCGTAGCTGCCTCGCTTGCGCACTATCGAGTGCGGCGACGGCCACGGGCGGGGCTCACGCATTAGGATGGCGAGCGTCGGCTTCGTGGGCCGGCACTTCGCGGTAGGGGTTTCTCATGCGTGCAACCTGCGTGGCAATGCTTCTGGTCTGCTCCGCGTCGGCCGTGGGAGCACAGTCGATTGACGACCTGATCGCGCTGAAGCGCACGAGCGGCACGCCCGCCCTCTCGCCCGATGGCCGGTGGGTGGCCTACGCCGTGCGCGAGACCAACTGGACCGAGAACACCTACGAAACCGAGATCTGGCTGGCCGACACACGCGCGGCGGGCAGCGGGCGCCAGCTCACCAACGCCGCGAAGTCGAGCACCCAGCCGGCCTTCTCGGCCGACGGCAAGTGGATCGCGTTCATCTCCGACCGCACCGACACGCGGCAGCTCTACCGCCTGTCACTCGACGGGGGCGAAGCCGAGGCGCTCACGAGCGGCACGGAGGGCGTCACGGCCGTGGCGTGGGCGCCCGACGGCACGCGCATCGCCTACACCATGACCGACGCCGTTACGCCGGCCATGAAGGAACGCACCGAGAAGTACGGCGAGTACACCCACGAGGATCACGACGCCCGCTTGGCGCAGCTCCACGTGCTCGATGTGCGCACGAAGATCTCCCGTGCGCTCACGGCCGGCACGTTCGTAGTTGGCAGCTTCGCTTGGGCGCCCGACGGCGCACGCATGGCCTTCGACCATCGCGTCAACAGCGACGCCGGCATGAGCGGCACGGCCGACATCTCGCTCGTGGACGTGACGTCAGGGCAGGTGACGGCCCTCGTCACGCAAGCGGGCCCCGACACCAACCCGAAGTGGTCGCCCGATGGACGCCAGATCGCGTTCGAGTCGGCCATGGCCAAGACGTTCTACTTCTTCGAGAACAGCGCCGTGGCCGTGGTGTCGGCGAGCGGCGGCATGCCGGAGGCACTCACGACGCGCTTCGACGAGAACCCATCGCTCGTGGGGTGGACCTCCACGGGCCTCTTCTTCTCGGCCTCGCAGCGCACCTGGTCGTATCTCTATCGCCTCGAGCCGTCGAGTCGGCAGGTGGCGATGCACCGGGTGCGCGAAGACTGGATCGGCCAGTCGTTCACGGTCACGGCGAGCGGTACGCACACGGCGTTCGTGGCCAGTGGGCCGCGGGAATTTCCTGACGTGTATGCCGCGCCGGTGGCCACCACGCTCGTGCCCACGAAGCTGAGCGACCTTGGCGCGCAGGTGGCGGCGTGGCCCACCCACGCGCGCGAGGTGGTGCGCTGGAAGAGCCAGGACGGCGCCGAGATCGAAGGCGTGCTGCACAAGCCCGCGGATTTCCAGGCCGAGCGCCGCTATCCCCTGCTCGTAGTCATTCACGGCGGCCCCACCGGCGTGTCGCGGCCACAACCGTACGGCAGCGCCAGCTTCTATCCCATCGACGGCTGGCTCGCGAAGGGCGCACTCGTGCTCGAACCGAACTATCGCGGCAGCGCCGGCTACGGCCAGGGCTTCCGCTCGCTCAACGTGCGCAACCTCGGCATCGGCGATGCGTGGGACGTGCTGAGCGGCATCGATGCGCTGGTGGCGCAGGGCCTCGTCGACAGGGACCGCGTGGGCGCGATGGGCTGGAGCCAGGGCGGCTACATCTCGGCGTTCCTCACGACGAAGCACGCCGACCGCTTCAAGGCGCTGTCGGTGGGCGCCGGCATCTCGAACTGGGTCACCTACTACGTGAACACCGACATCCATCCGTTCACGCGGCAGTATCTGAAGTCCACGCCGTGGGACGACCCGAAGATCTACGCCGACACGTCGCCCATGACCTACATCAAGAGCGCGAAGGCGCCCACGTTGATCCAGCACGGCGACAAGGACCCGCGCGTGCCCATCCCGAACGCGTTCGAGCTGTATCAGGGTCTGCAGGATCAGAAGGTGCCCGTCGAGCTGATGATCTTCCGCGGCTTCGGTCACGGCCTCGACAAACCGAAGGCCAACCGCGGCGCAATGCAGCAGAACTGGGATTGGTTCGGGAAGTACCTCTGGCCTGGCGACAAGGGCACTGAGGCCAGGGGGCGGTAGGGACTGGGGGAGGGCCAGCTAGGGGCCGCTTTCGCTGACCCCCGCGCCGAGGCGGTCAGCGTGATCGCAGGTCTACGGCGCGAACTCGCGCGTCTCGATCCTGATCAGGCGACCGGACCCGTGCGATCGCTCGCCGCCACGCAGTCCGAGTGGCTGGTGCAGCCCGCGCCTGCAAGGCGCGCTGGTCACGCTGTTCGGTGCGTCGACTGTGTGCTACCTGCCGGCGCGGTCGATGCGCGGTTGCGATCTGGCGCCGGCGGCTGAAGTTGGACTAGCGGCAAAGGCGCAGGAAGAGGGTTCCCTGCACGGAGCAGCGGGTCGTCGCCAGACACCCGCCCATCGCGTGACGTGGCTCAGCACGCGTACCTGGATCCGCCGATTGGGGAGATGTAGGATGCCATCGAGGGGCCCCTCATGGCCTATCGTCACACGCAGGTCGGCTACTGGATGTTCGCGGTCAGCGTAGTGCTGGCCCTGGCGATCGCTGCCCGGGCGCAGTCGCTCGCGACCTTCGGCGTGATGTGTGGCATCGCGACCTTGGCCTCTGGCCTCTTCGGTACGCTCACCACGATTGTCGACGACGCGTCGGTGGTCGTGCAATTCGGCCCGCTCGGACTCATTCGCGACCGCTTCGACGTGGTCGATATCACGGCGGCGCGGGCCGTACGCAACTCACCGCTCTACGGCATCGGCATGCGCCACATTCCGCACGGCCGACTTTGGAACGTGTGGGGACTGGACGCCGTGGAGCTGCAGCTCAGGAACGGCACGCGCTTCCGCATCGGCACCGACGAACCGGCGGCTCTGGTGGATGCGTTACGAAAGGCCGGGGTGAGCGCATGAGATATCGATTCGTCGCCGTCGTCTTCATGTCAGGCACGGGCGAGCCCGAAATCGACCCGAAGATTCAGGCTCCGCACGCGCCGACGAGCGTGACGCCGACGATGCGCACGCTCGAGCCTGCGATGTGCTGCGCACTCCGCTGAGAGGCGCCGGCCGCAGGCCTCGGTCGGCGAGCGTGACCGGACGCCTCACGCTGCCGGATGGGCGACCGGTCGAACGCGACGGTGAGAGCCTCGAGCGCCGGCGAAGGCTTTCGCTCGTTCGGCGAAGGCGTCGAGGCCACCACGGACGACGATGGCCGATTCGCCTTCGCTCTGGGCGGGCAGCAAGCCTATCGCATCGCATCGCGGATGGAGCTGGGCAGCGTCGAGGTGACACGGTGGCGACAGCAGACCTGCACCTGCCGCTCGTGCTACGGCGCTGACGTCTCACACGACCGTGAGGTGTCTGGCTTTTGCGCCTGGCACAGCGGAGATCGGAATCGATCGATCGAAGGTGGCCAGACGTCCCTGATGTCGTGCTGAGAGGGCCAACAAATACAGATCCGTCACCTGTCGCCAGCCATGAATGCGATCGGTGAGAATCGATTTCTCGTCGCGCACCGACACGTCGTCGGGCCAGAACTCATGGTCGGTCTCCTGGACAAAGGTGCGAAGGCGGGAGATCAGCATGGCCGGCGTGAATCGCATCACCGCGCTGTATCCCGGATTCGACATGATCCGGACGACTCCGTTCTCCGTGATCGGGCAGCTGGCCCACCCGGTGTCCTCGTGCTCCTCCCACCAGGCGTGAGCCCGCTCGTGAAACGCGTGATCGGGATCGAGCAGGGCGATGATGACGTTGACATCGAGCAGCGATCGCACGAGCTACACGCCTTCCTGGTCTCTCAGGCGCTGCACATGTTCGAGGGTGACGATCTCGCCGCGGGACGCCAGCACGGGCACCCCACGCCGCAACCGCATGCGGCCGCCCGATCGCGCTGCGGGGGCGGCCAGGCCGCGACGGGCGAGTTCGGACAGCACCTTCCCGGCGGTGCGATCTTCCCGCTGAGCCAGTTCTTTCGCCGAAGCACGTCGTCATCGATGTCGAGCGTGGTTCGCATGCATCTGATGCTATTGCATCACGCTGGGGCGCTTCAACGCCGCTCGCCGGCGTGAACTCAGAGTCTCCCGAGGGCCGTGGTGGCCAGGGCACGCGCCGCGGCGCGCTTCTGGCCGGCCTTGGTCAGATCGACGCCGCCGATCACCATCGACATCACGACTGCGCCGCGTATCACCACCATCCGCGCCGACGTGTCCGAGTGTGCCCAGAACGCGCGGTCGCCAAGGCCGGGTTCCGGTTCGACCGTCACGTCCGCATCCATCAGGCTGAGGATGCGCTCGCGCGTCACCGTCTTCAGCGCGTCGGCCGGTGTTGCGTAGGTGTCGACGTAGAGCCAGATGCCGATGGGCGCACCGCTCATCACGCACCACGTGACGCTCGCCTTGGTTTCGGGGTCGGCCTCCGGACCCTACGGCAGAACAGTCGTCGGGGCTTTGCCTGTGACGGTGGCGGCTTCTGTCTTGGTGATCAGCGTGCAGGGGCCGGCAGCGAGCAGGGTGGCGAGCGTCAGGGCACTTGTCAGCATGACCTAGAATACTTTTCGGCTCTCCAGGTTCGCCTCGATCTCGGCCTTCGTGCGCCACATCGGCCGCATCTCCTTCCGTGACGCGAGCGGGAGCTGGTCTTCGATGTGCTTCGAGCCGGCCTTCGACCAGTTGCCGTAGTTGAGCAGCACCTCGCCGCGCTGCGGCACCGAGAACTCGATCACGGCGTAGAACGTGTCGCCCGACACCGCTTCGGTCTTGCCGTCCGTGAACTCGCTCACGCCAATCGTGCGGATGGCCCCGAGCGGCGACGGGGCGCCGTTGCCGGGCACGTCGGCGTTGCCGCGGCGAAAGCGCAGCACGTCGCCCCACTTGGGATTGAGCACGCCGTACTCCTTCTCCACCGCTCCGGCTACCGTGTCGAGCATGGCCATGGCGCGGGCGGGATTCTTGAACCCGCGCGGCGTGTCGAGCGGACGCGCGTCGTCGGTCGGCACCTTGAACCCGCCGATCTCGCCAAATGTCGGCCCGGCCGCGGTCATGAACCTGTAGAAGAGCAGCGTGCCGTCGCTCGTCACTTCCGCTTCACGATCCCACTTCGCGAGTACGTCGGCCGCGCGTTTGGCGCGCGCCGTGCCACGCGCCTTGGCCGTGGCCACGATCTCGTCCACGAACTGGTCCGCGGTTTCGACCCGCGTCGAGAGCTTCCAGGCCTTGATGTTCTCGAACGTCATCTTCTCGGGCGCCGTGCTCAGAATGCGGATGCCGCGCTGCGCGCGCTGGGTGATGCCCTGCGGCGCGGCAAAGCCGGCGGCGAACTTGGTGTGGTCGAGCATCATCGGATACGTGGAGGTCCACGGCATGTCGTTCGAGTTCTGCACCCAGCCCTCGGGCGGATCGAGCACCTGCGGCACCAGGTCGTAGGGCACGATCTCGGTGGCGATGAGGTCAGAGCGATCGCCGGGCACCACACCCTGCCAGAAGCGGTAGTCGCCGGTCGGATGCTTCCACAAGGTGGCGTTGTAGACGTAGCTGATGTGCCCGTCGCGATCGGCGTAGGCGGTGTTGAAGAGCGGGAGCTGCTGCATGCGCATCGCGGCGTCCCACTCGGCGTGGTTCCTGGCCAGGCCCATGCGCCAGAACTGCTCGAAGAGCTTCGGACGGTCGAGCGCCACCACCTTCATGGCAATCGGCATCCCGCGCCGCTCGGCCACGACCGGGCCATGCGCGCTGCGGCGCACGACGAGCGGCTCGTCCTTGGTCGTGCCGTCGGCCTGCTTCACCTTGATCGTCTCGGTGTGCGTGTCGAACTGTTTCACCTGGCCGTCGAGCAGGTAGCCGCCGTCTTTCAGCACCAGGCCGTAGAGGTCGGATTCGGCCGGGTTGTTCGTGGTCTGCGTCCAGCCGACGTATTCCGTGAAGCACTGGCGCAGCACCGGGAAGCCCACCCACACGGCGCCGTACGACGTCACGCCAGGCGCGGTGAGCTGCACCTCGAAGTAGGTGTGGATGTCGCCCCATTGCAGGTGCGAGTTGCTCATGAGCAGCGCCTTGCCTGTAGCGGAGCGGGCCGGGCCAATCGCCCATTCGTTGGAGCCGTGCACCTCGTCTTCCCAGCGCGCGAGGCGGCCTTCGAGCCGGCGCGGGCTCACCACCCAGTCGTAGTGGATGGTACGCAGCCCGTGCGCGTAGACGTCCTCCACGGTGAGCGGCAGCACGCCCTGCGCCGCGGCGCTGAGCTCGCCTTTGTGCTCGTCCGCCCAGGCATTGAGCCCGCGCGCAAACGACTCGATGAGCGGCGCGAACTCAGCGCTCTGCCCCTTGGCCCACTGCTGTGCGGTGCCGGGCAGGCCGTTGGTGCGCACCCAGCGATCGGAGTCGAGATACTGCGCGCCGTAGAACTCGGCGCCACGGCCGCGCGCCTGCGCGTAGAGGCGCACGAGCAGTTCCGCATGCGCCTCCATCTGCGCGTAGCCGTAGGCGCGAAACAGGCTCGGGTGATCCGGCGCGAAGATGTGCGGCACGCCGTAGCGGTCCCAGAGGATCTCCGTGCCGGTCGCCGACGCCTGCACGGGCCCAACCGGCGGCGCGGACTGACAGCCCGCCAGCACGAAGCCGAGGAGCAGAACGGATACAAGGCTCGATCGCACGAGGCGAGGCTGCGGGCTGGTCATGGGGGCACTCCGTGGCGCGGAGTCTAGCAGAGGCGCGCCTCGGGGCCGCGAGGGGATTGTGGCACCGGCCGACGCCCCGGCGGGCTACTGCCGGCGCACGCGAATCGAGGTGACGCAGTCGTTCAGGCCGTCGTGCGGACAGTCGTGCTGAGTGATGAGCTGCAGGTTGGGCACATCCGCGGTGATCTCGAGCGCGTCGTCGCGATAGTCGGCGCCGCGATAGAGCGTGGCCCGCCAGCCGGGTGACACGCGCACCGATGACACGCAGTCGTTCCAGTCGTAGACGTTTCGGCCGCCGTTGCTGCCGTCGGAGTCGTAGCTCTCACACGGCCCCCGCACGTCGCGCAGGTCACGCACGTCCTCGGTGAGGTGCGCGGACCGGCCCCGGTAGTTCGCGTCTTCGTAGATGACGATGCCGGTCTGCGGATCCGACGGTCCGGTCGGCAGCGACTTCTGACAGGCGACTGCACCGGCGGCCACGAGCACCACGGCCAGGCACACGATTCTGAGGCGATGCATCACGCGTACTCCATGACCACTATGACGGCAGTGCCAGGGCAATAAGTTCCGGCGGGTGACCGTCATCGGCCACGGCCACGACGAGGTACTGCCGGCCCTCGTGCAGATACGTCATGGGCGCGCCCGTGGCGCCGGTCGGCAACGGGATCTCGGCCACCACGGCGCCGGTGCGCTTGTCGAAGGCGCGCATGCGCGGGCCGCCACCGCCCGGGGGGATGCTGAGTCCTGCGGCGCTGCCTTCGGTGACGAACAGCAGCGTCTTGGTCAGTAGCGGCGCGGCCCGGCCCATCTGGCCGAGCGGCGGCAGGTTGAGCGCCTCGAGCGCCGGATGATCGCGGGGACCATCGCCATTGGCGGCCATCCACAGGTGCTCACCGCTGTTGAGGTCGATGGCGGTGACGCGCCCGTAGGGCGGCTTGGTGATGGGCAGGCCGCGCGGGCCAGGACCGGGCTCCCGGTCGAGACGCTTGCGCGTCTGGGTGAAGGTGAACCGGCCCGGGCCCTTCACGAGCGCGCCGAGCCACGGGAACGTCACCGACGGCACGTAGAGCACGCCCGTCTCGGAATCCACGGCCGCCCCGCCCCAGTTGGCGCCGCCCACCCAGCCGGGCAGGTAGAGCGTGCCCTTCTTGTCGCCGGGTGCCACGCCTTCGAGGGTCGGCGGCGTGAACATCGGCCCGATGGTCCACTGCTTCACGATCTCGCGGGCTTCCTGCTTCAACTCGGGCGTGAAGTCGATGAGGTCGTCGTCGGTAAGCCCCTGGCGATCGAACGGCGCGGGCCTGGTGGGGAACGGCTGCGTGGGCGAGGTCCACTCGCCGGGCACGGTGGATTTCGGCACGGGCCGTTCTTCGATCGGCCACACCGGCTTGCCCGTGACGCGATCGAACACGAACGCGAACGCCTGTTTCGTCACCTGCACCACGGCCTTGATGCGGCGGCCACCGACCACGATGTCTGCGAGCACGGGCGCCGTGGGGTTGTCGTAGTCCCACAGGTCGTGATGCACCATCTGGTAGTGCCACTTCAGCTCGCCGGTGCGCGCGTCGAGACACACGAGGCTGTCGGAGTAGAGATTTCTGCCCGGACGCTGGCCGCCGTACCACTCGTTGGCGGCGCTGCTGAGCGGCACGTAGAGAAAGCCGAGGTCGGCGTCGGCGCTCATCAGACTCCACGCCTTGGCGCTGCCGGTCTCGCGCCACGAGCGTTGTTCCCACGACTCGAGGCCAGGCTCGCCGGGGCGCGGCACGACGTGGAAGGTCCAGCGGAGGGCGCCGGTGCGCACGTCGTAGGCGCGGATGTCGCCAGGCGGCAGATCTACCTGCGTGCCCGAGTCGGTCCAGCCCTGGCCGCCGACGACGACCACGTCGCGCACCACGAGCGGACCCGGAGCGCTCCAGCGAAAGGAGGTGGTCCTGGCGCCCAGGCCGGTGATGAGATCGACGCGGCCTGCCACGCCGAAGCCGTCGGCAGCGCGTCCGGTGCCGCCATCGAGGGCATATAGATAGCGGCCGCGCACGTTGAATACGCGCGCGCCCTGGGCGCTGGTCCAGTAGGCGAGATTTCGACTGGCGCCAGCGCCGCTCAGGTCGTCGGCCGCCACGGCCTGCGCCCACACGGTGGCGCCGGTGGCCGGATCGAACGCTTCAGCCAGCCCGAGCGCGTTCGAGGCGAAGAGCAGCGCGCCGGCTTTGAGCGGCGTGGCGCGGAAGTTGGTCGGAACCATCACGTCGGGATGTGCGGCACGGATCGCCGGATCCAGGCCCGGCCGACGCCAGGCAATCCGCAACGACGCCACGTTGGCCGCCGTAATCTGGTCGAGCGGCGAATACTTCGTGCTGCCGGCATCGCCGCCGTGATTGCGCCAATCACCAGGGTCTGCGCCGCGCTGGGCGCGAGGATGCGCGACGGCGACGACCAGCAGCGAGACCAGGACGGCAAGGGCAAGAGCGAGTGCAGAGCGCATCGCCGCGGATGATAGCGGATCGACGCATCCCTGGAGCGCGCAGGCGGCGGGTTGTGGCACCATCGGCGCATGTCTTCCATCAGCACGGAACTCGCCGCGCTCTACGCCCGCGATCTCGCCCGGCTCGTGCGGCAGCTCGACGCGCTCGACGACGCGCGCCTGTGGCAGGTGCTGCCGGGCGCCACCAACTCGGCCGGCAACCTGCTGCTGCACCTGAACGGCAACCTGCGCGAGTTCATCGGCCGGCAGTTGGGCGGCGTGCCCTACGTGCGCGACCGGCCGCGCGAGTTCTCGGCGAAGGATGTGTCACGCACGGCGATGCAGGCCGAACTCCTCGAACTCGCGTCGCTCATCCCCGGTGTGATCGAGCGGATGTCTGCCGCGCGCTGGGACGATCTCTTTCCCGAGAACGTGCTCGGCGAGCCGCTCACGAACCGGCAGTTCGTCGTGTACCTCTGCGGTCACCTCAACTATCACCTCGGGCAGATCGACTACCTGCGGCGGGTGCTGACGGGTGAAGGCGCGCTGAGGAAACCGGCGACATAGGCCGTTTTAGAGCACGGCCCACCACGGCGCCGCCAGGATGTCCGGGGCGAGCCACTCGGTGGCCGTGCCCGTATGGAGCACCAGACCCGGGCCGGCCGATGCGCCGTACTCCGCTCGGAACGACTGCAGGTGCCGGGCATCGCCGGTACGTGGGCGCGTGGTGGCCTTCACCTCGATGGGCAACAGCCGGCCGTTCGACTCGACGACGAAGTCGACTTCTTCGCCCGCGGCGGTGCGCCAGTAAAGCACCTCAGGCCGTTTGACCTGGCTGTCGCGCCACACGAGCAAGTCGTTGAGCACGAGGTTCTCCAGGTGCGGCCTGTCGGGCGTGGCGCCCGACAGGTGCAGGGCCAGCCCGGTGTCGCTCCAGTAGACTTTGGGCGTCTTGATGAGGCGCTTGGTGCGGTTCACGGCATACGCCGGCACGCGCACCAGCGGGTACGACGCCTCGAGCACGTTCAGCCATCGGTGCACCGTGGCCTGCGGCAAGGCCACGTCGCGAGCCAACTCCGTCTGGTTCGTGAGCTGCCCGAGGCGCAGGCACGCGGCCCGCATCAAACGTCTCAAGTCGGGCAGGTTCACGATCGCAGAGATCTGCGCGACGTCGCGTTCCAGGTAGGTCTGGGTGTAGCCAGCAAACCAGATGTCACCGCCGGCCACGCGTCGCCGGGCGCATCGAGCAACTCCTGCCAGACACCGCATCGCCCCTTGCCGCGTTGTTCGCGCCGGGTCATCGGCCATAGCGACAGGTAGCTCGCCCGTCCGGCGAGTGACTCCGGCACCTTGTCGAGCAGCGCCAGATTGGCCGAACCGGTGAGCAGGAAGCGGCCACGTTGCCGCTTGCGATCCACCGCGCGCTTGATGGCGAGCAGCAGGGCGGGTGCGCGTTGCACTTCGTCCAGGGTCTGGCGCGGCGCACGCGCGACGAGACCATCAGGGTCGTCGCCAGCCTGTTCGAGCACATCGAAGTCGTCGACCGTCAGGTAGAGACGGTCGTCGCCGCCGATCTCACGGGCGAGCGTGCTCTTGCCGGTCTGCCGGGCGCCGGTGAGCACCACGACGGCCATGGCGTCGAGGGCCGCGCCCAAGGCTGCGCTGGCGACGCGCCGAACCGTTTCCATGCAGTGAATGATAATCATTCACTGCATGAATTACGATAACCTCCGCGCTTGTTCCGGCCCACCGCGCTCCCTCGTTTGTCGCTGGCTCGGCCTACCGCTACCTGGGCCGTTCAACGGGCCAGCTCGCGGTGCACGGCGCGCAGCGTGGCGCGCACCTTGTTCAGCTCGCGGGTAAGTCCTACCTGCATGAACCGCTGCAGCTCGGGCGGCGCCGCCGTCAGGCCCGCGGCCGCTTCGAGCTTCGGCACGGGCCCGAGCTTGAGCGCCGGGTCGTGGTCGAAGCGCTCGCCCACGGCGTAGTTGAGCGGCACGAGCAGGCGCGCGATCCGCCGGATCGTGGCGTTGAGCGCGCGACGCGCGGCTGTCTCAGCGCCCGCCTTCACGCGCGCGTCCGCCTGCGCCCGCCATGTGGTGATGGCGCGCGACAGCGCTTCGAGGTCGGCCAGCAGCGGCGCGAAGTCCACCGTGCCAGCGGCGGCCGCGTGATAGGTCGCCACGGCTGCCTGCATCTCGTCCACAGCGGCGGCGTAGTCGAAGGGATGCAGCGGCGCGTTCAGAATCCGCACGATGGTGGTGACATACACGTGCAGGTCGCGGCGCAGGATCTCGAGGTCGGCCACCGGCATGAGGTCATCGGGCGTGTGCCACGCGATGTTGCCGCCGCATCCGCCCACGGCGTAGTAGCCGCGCCGCTTCCGCTCCTCGATCGGGATGTTCGAGAGCAGCATGTAGAGGCCGGTGGGGCCAATCTGGTTGAACGAGTAGTCGCCGGCGCGCAGCGGACGCACGCGTTCCGAGGCCACGCCGAGCGCATCCTGAATGGACGACCGGCACAGCGCATCCGCCTCGGCCATCCACATCACTTCTTCGTAGGCGGTGGCACCTTCACAGCCCGGCGAGTCGATGTCGAGCTGCGCGATGCAGTGCTCGTCGATCTCGTCGGCGAAGGTGTCGGCGTACCACGTGGACCCGGCGTAGCGGCCAGTGGAGTGTCCGGGCCACCACGCAATCCGCACCGTGCGCTTCAGGCGATCGCGCATGCCCCACAACACCCGCGCGAGTTCGAGCAGCGCGGCATCGCCGGTGGCGTTGTCGCCGATGCCCTCGTACCACGAGTCGTAGTGGCCGTGCACGAGCATGAACTCGTCGGGGTCCTCCTGGCCGCGAATCTCCACCACGGGCAGCAGGCAGGTCATCCAGCCTTCCTTCAGCCACGTCTTCATGCTGGCGCGGACGACGCCACGCGGGATGTCGGCGATCAGCGCCTGGCCGTCGGGGTTGTTGATGCACACCACCGGCACCGCCGGCTTGCGGCCGATGGATTCTGCCGTGGGCGCGCCCCAGATCGAGGTGCAGATCCCCTCGTGCACGTTCTGCCCGGGGTGGATGTAGATCTGTGCGACAGCGCCGCGCCTCTCGAACGCGCCGACCGACGCGGGCATCGAGAAGCCTTCGGTGAGCACGATTCGTCCGCGCACGGGGTCGTCGGCACCGCCGCCGCGCGCCGCGTCGGGCAGATCGAAGAGCGACGAGGTGCCGCCCGCGTACTTCGACGGCACGTAGCAGATCTCGCCCTCCACCGGCACATCGCCGGTCGAGCGTCCCATGGCGGGCGGGCGCGCATGCAGCGAGCGCGTGCCGCCAGCGGTGGCGATCGAGAGCTCCGCGCGCACGGGGTTGCTGATGTAGAGCTCCGGCGTGTGCAGGGTGACCGGCACGCCGAGCGCCTGCAGCCGGCTCACGAGGTAGCGACCGGCCGTCTCTTCGTCGGCCGTGCCCGACTCGCGCACCAGGGTGATGAACCGGTCGAGCAACGCCCGGGATTCGTCGAGCCGCACGGCATCCCGCGCGGTGGCTTCAAGTGCTTCGTCTTTGAACACGTCTCGGTCTCCGCGGGGTCTGACCCCTATAGCATCAGTTTCGCAATATTCGAGCCAGAGGGGTCAGACCCCTGACGGGCTTGGAAGAAGACGGCCAGGTTCTTCTCGGGTGTGGGCGGCGTAAGGCGGCTCACCACCACGAACGTCAGGGCGCTCAGCACCACGCCCACCTCCACCGAGTCGATGCCGTGGCTGGCGAAGCTGCGCTGCAGGGTGAACGTCCAGGTCAGGCACGCCACGAAGCCGACGACCATGCTCCAGATCGCGCCCTGCTTGGTGCCCCGCCGCCAGTTGAGGCCGAAGACGACCGGCACGAAGAAGAAGCTGGCGATGAACTTGGCCTGCTCGATCACGATTGCCTGCACGTCGCCGAGCTTCAGCGTGGCCATCCAGAACGGGATGACCGCGAGCGCCACGATCGACAGGCGATTCACCCACACCAGCCGCTGGTCGGTCGCTGCGGGATTGATCAAGCGCTTGTAGAGATCGTGCGCGAACGCGCCGCCAGTCACGAGCAGGATCGAGTTCACGGTCGACATGATGGCCGACAGCATCGCCATCAGGAACAGCGACCCGAGTAGCGGCGACATGAGCGTGGACGCCATGATGCTCGAGGCCTGGTCGGGCGACGGCAGGTACGGGAACACGCCGCGGATGCCGATGCCGAGCAGCATCACGCACGTGCCAATCAACACCTGCATCATCATCGAGATGCCGATGGCGTAGCGCACCGTGGCCACATCGCGCATCGAGTAGTAGCGCGTCATCTCGTAGGGCGCGGCTGCGATGCCCAGACCAAACGCCAGGCCGAACGCCAGCAGTTCCTTGCCCGAGAACCACCACGCCGTCATGCGCGGCTCAATCGACCCCACGTACTCGCCGAGCGCCGTGATGCCGCCTACGTGCGCGATCACCACCGGCACGGCGCACACGAGCGCCAGCAGCATGATGAGCGTCTGCACGAACTCGATGTAGGAGCTGGACCGCACCCCGCCGAGCGCGGTGTAGAAGCCGGTGCTCGCCAGCAGCGCGCCCATCGCGAGCATGGGCGACACGCCGAACACCGCCGACGCAATCTCGCCGATCGCCTGGAACTGCGCGGTGAGCAGGATGCTGTAGCACACGATGATGAGCCCGGCCGCCAGCGTGCGCGCGCCCTCGCTGGCGAAGCGCGTGCCCACGTAGTCGGCCACCGTGAGCGCGCCGAACCGCCGCAGCTTCGGCGCGACGAGCAGGGCCGAGGCCGCCCAGCCGGCCCAGACGCCGAACCAGATCCACGTCCAGCTCACGCCGGTGAGGTAGTGCCGGCCGAGCGTGCCCACGAACGTGCCGGCGCTGATCTGCGTGGCGGCCAGCACGGCGCCACCCACCCACGGGCCGATCGAGCGCCCGGCAGCGAGGAAGTCCTCCTCCGTCTTGCTGTGCCGGTAGCCCCACAACGACACGCCCATCACCATGGCCAGATACGCCACGGTGACCACGAGCAGCACGGAGGAATCAGCGACCATTCGCCTGCCTCCGGTCGCGTGCGGCCGCGCGCGCCGCCCACACGAAATAGGTCACGAGCCACACGACTGCCGCCGCGAAGAAGCCGTAGAAGCTCCAGCCGAAGCCCCCGAAGCCCCCGAAGCCCATGGGCACGTCCATGGCTACTTCACCACCGGTGCAGGATTCCTGGATCCGCCGCGCGCACCGGCCGCCCGCGCGCGCCGGAGCCACAGCGCCGAGGCCACGGCCAGCACCAGCAGCGTCACCAGATCCATCACACGCGACACCTCCCACGGCGGCCGCGCGCCCGCCTCGGCAAACGACACGCGCACGAAAGCGGGCAGATGGCCCAACGTGGTTTCGCCGCGCTCGCCCGTCCACACGAACCCCGGCATGCTCCCGCCTGGAACGGCGCCCACCGGCACCTGCACGTGGAGTTGCACGTTGCGGGAACGGCCATCAGCAGGCGTCGTCGGCAGCCACAGCGCACAGCGGTGTAGGCCACCCTCGCCATTCGTCACGGCGTAGCGAATCGTGTAGGCCGGCTGGCTCGGACGCACCACCAGGGCACGCGTGCGCCCGACGTCGCGCGCGGCGCCCACCGCGTCAGCACCATCGATGCCGGTGAGCTCCACCGCCGCGCCTGACGCAAGAGCGAGGCGATGCTCCACCTCGGCTGCGCCGCTGACCGACACGGTCAGGGCCACGGTGCATGCCGTGGGCGAAAGGAACTGGATGCGCGCGTCAGCGGCGGTGAGCACGGGCGCCGCGTGAACCTGACCGGGTAGCGCACACAGGGCGCAGACGCACGCCAGGACCCGAGCAGAGATTGACATGGACGGCATCACGGGTCGGGCTCGGCGTGCGCGAGGACTCTACCAGCCGCGTCCAGCACGCGCAAGCCTCCGGCCGGTCACGAGGCGCTCGGCATCGGCATCGAGAACGCCAACTTCTCGGTGCCCGAACTGCGCGACCTGGCCTCGTCGCCGAAATCGGCGATATCCGCCGCTTCGAGCATCCGCGGCAGCTCATGGCGTTCCTCGGGATCCATCACATCGAGCATCTCGATGTTGAGCGATCGGTTCATTGAACGGCCGCGGCGTTCGATTGTAAGCATGACTGTGTCCGCGCCCTCCCGCGATTGTGCGGTCGCTGGGCGGGGCGCAGGCGCACTCAGGCCAGTCGACACCAGTGCAGCTGCACGTGCTCGCCAGATCACAGTTGCGCGAGTGCCTTTCTCGCACTCTTCGTGAGCCGATCGACGCTCTCCTCGACGCGGTCGCCCGCCGAGGATTCGCCAACCGTGAGCCACTGCCTCGGTGCATGCTTCACGTTGACGGCGATGGACGACCGCTGCGCGCTACCGAGGTTCACCCACTAGGCAGCGTCACCAAGGCCGGCAATGTCGACGGGCGTTGCGTTCAGTCCGAGAGCCGCGACCCCCTTCTTTATCTGCTCGACGGATGCGTGCGCCGAGTCATGTGGCGTGGTAACCAGCGTCACGTTGATGGTCATCATGTCGCGCATCGTCGTACCCGACGTATAGCTACACGATGTCACGGCGTTGGTTTTTGCGGTGCCGGGCTGATTGTGCGGCACAGGTCCGCTGGTGTCGACGACGAACGTCCGCGGCGCGAAGACCTCGGCAAGATCCGCAGGCGAGATCATCGTGCACGCATCGGCGGTCGCGCCCGGGCTGCTTGCGGGTACGTCTGTGTTGCTGCTGGCCGCGACGATCGACGACGGCGGGGCGTCCGCTGCTGATTTCTCAACCGTTCTGCCGCCGCAGGCCGCAAGAGGTTTGGCGGCGGCCCGTCAAACGTCGCCAGCGGCGTTGGGACGATAGTAACGATTAGCGCGGGTTGGACAGAACCCTGATCATCCGATCCAACCCCGTGGCGACAGGGCGGCTCGAGGCGCACCTCCGGCATCACCGCGGACGGGCCGTGGACGGGGATGGGGATGGGGACAACTGCCGTCGCAGGCCTTGCGCGGCGTCTCATTCGTGACGGCCGTGGGCCTCGTGCGGCACGGCCGCGAGGGACTCGCACACGCGCCGGCCTAGCGGCCGCCGGCCACGTCGAGCAAGGCGCCGGTGGTGTACGACGCGTCGTGGGTCGTCGTGAGCGCCAGCATCAGCAGCACGCGCCCCTTCTGCGGATTCAGGTTGTCGGCCGGCACCATGCCCATCACGTCGTAGTCTTTCTGGGCGATGACCCGGCCGTTGCCGGCATCGGATCATGCGGGTTC
>Ga0105046_10001070_pt1 | contig 41169 bp, 36 predicted proteins | sample MAT03_FD_78385 | JGI IMG/M metagenome (GOLD analysis project Ga0105046, IMG submission 78385) | Freshwater microbial communities from Lake Fryxell liftoff mats and glacier meltwater in Antarctica - MAT-03 (megahit assembly) | ecosystem: Environmental > Aquatic > Freshwater > Ice > Liftoff... | reverse complement strand
CCAAACTCGCGAAACGTCTGGGGCGACTACCCGCTTCGCCTTCGAGCCAAGCTCGACATGGAGGGCAATACAACCGAGTCCCTTGTTACCGACAGCGCCTGGAAATCCTCGACGGGACCGATTCGAACGGCCGATTTCTACAATGGCGAACGGTACGACGCACGGAATGAACTTGTCGGATGGGATCGTACGGGCTACGACGACCAAAAATGGACTGCCGCCGACGCCAAGATGGAAAACCGTCGTCTCGTCGCCGCGCCTGGCGGCGAGGTAATCGTCACACAAGAGCTCAAGCCGAAGTCACTCTCAACGCCCCGCCCCGGCGTCCACGTGTTCGACATGGGACAAAACATGGTCGGCTGGGTTCGACTGAAGGTACGCGGGCCAGCCGGAACGCTCGTGACGCTGCGATTCGCCGAAATGCTTAATCCCGACGGCACCGTGTACACCGACAACATGCGCAAGGCCGAAGCGACGGATCAATATACGTTGTCCGGTCGAGGAAATGAGACATGGGAGCCACACTTTACGTTTCACGGATTCCGGTACGTCGAAGTCACAGGCTTCCCCGGAAAGCCGACCAGGGACACGTTGCTCGGACGGGTTGCCCACTCCGACATCCCGTCGACCCTGTCATTCTCGACCAGCAGCAAGCTCTTGAATCAACTCCAGTCGAACATTGACTGGGGCCAGCGTGGCAATTTCCTTTCGGTTCCCACCGATTGTCCGCAGCGCGACGAACGTCTTGGTTGGATGGGGGACGCCAACATCTTTGTGCAAACCGCATGCATGAACCGCGACGTGGCCGCCTTCTTCACGAAGTGGGTTCGCGATGTGAACGACGCTCAGCAGGAGGGTTCATTCACGGACGTGACGCCGAGCGTGCCATCGCTGGTTGTGAGCGGCGCGCCAGCCTGGGGTGATGCCGGTGTGCATGTTCCCATGGCGATTTACGAGTGTTATGCGGACCGACAACTGCTTGAGGAATCGTTTCCGCACATGGCACAGTGGGTCGAGTACATCCTTCGCAACAATCCCAATCTGCTCTGGAAAAACGTTCGAGGCAACGACTACGGTGACTGGCTTTCCATCGCGGATGATACCGACAAAGAGGTCCTCGCCACGGCGTTTTTCGCGCGCAGTGCAACCCAGGTTGCGCAGGCTGCGACCATCCTCGGACACGAGGCCGAGGCCAAAAAATACAGCGCGCTGGCCGAGCGCATTCGCAAGGCGTTTGTTGCGGCCTACGTCGATCAATCGACGGGCGCGATCCGCAGCGGCACACAAACCGTGTATGTGCTGGCCTTGCAATTCGGTTTGCTGCCAGAGAACCTGGTGTCAAAAGCAGGTCAGCAGTTGCTCGCCAACGTCGAGCGACACGGAACGCACCTTTCCACCGGATTCGTCGGCGTGTCGCACCTCTTGCCAGCGTTCTCGCAGATAGGTCGAGACGACGTGGCGTTCTCGCTGCTCAATCAAACCACCTATCCATCCTGGCTTTATTCTGTATTACAGGGCGCCACGACAATCTGGGAACGCTGGAATGGTTGGACGCACGACAAGGGATTCTTCGATCCTGGCATGAACTCGTTTAACCACTACTCATTCGGATCGGTGGGAGCCTGGATGTACAACAACGTCGCGGGACTGAGTGCAGCGGCACCGGGCTGGAAGCAGATAAGGGTTCAACCCAAGCCCGGCGGGGGAATTGATCGCGCCTCGGCGACGATGAAAACCCCCTACGGATCGCTGGTCTCGCAATGGACCGTCAAGAAGGGTCGTTTTGAGCTGAACGTCGAGATCCCCGTCAATACGACAGCCGAGATTCACATTCCGGGTCAGATTGACCCGAAGACGGGCGCCTCCGGCCTCACACCGGTTCAAAGCGCGGGAAACGACACGGTTTTCAAGGTCGGCTCGGGACGCTGGAGGTTCACGAGCACCCTGCCGCCGGGGTGAACAGACCCGCTGGCGCGGATTATGCGATCCCGCGTCGTTATGATTTCCCGCTTTGCCCGGGGTCGTTGTTCAAGGGTTGTACGAACCAACCCAAGAGGTTTTCCATGACCACGGCTAAAAATTTTCTATTCTGTTCGATGTTCACATTGATGGGTCTGTCTGCTGGCTGCGCCGGCGAAGGCGCGGACGGTGATCTGGGATCAACCGGCGGAACCGGTGGCGGAAGCAATTCCACCAACACCGGAAACAATACCAGCAAGACCGGTGGCAGCAACAACACCGGTGGCAACAGCAACACCGGTGGCAACAACAACACCGGTGGCAACAACAACACCGGTGGCAGCAACAACACCGGTGGCAGCAGCAATACTACCAGCACAGGCGGAAGCAGCGGCACAACATCTGGCAGCGGCATTGTCACTGTGGGCGGATACATGATGACGAAGGACCTGGCGGGTTACTTCTTCACTGCCGCCGACGCCAAAGGCTCGACGATCTCGCCCAAGGACTTCGCGGTCAACGGCAAGCTCTGTGTCAATGGAACCGCGGCGGTGGTCGTCGCGGAAGCGTACGACACGACCTGGGGCGCTATCCTCGGTTGGAACGTCAAGCAGAAGGCAATGGAACCGAATCCCCCGGAAACGCTTCCACTAAGCGCAACCGGAACGTTTGGCATTACGCTGAGTGGAACTGTTCCGGACGGAACCCGCTTCAAGACGAGCGTCGGTGGCAAGGACTACTGCACCGCGCTCAGCTCGGGCGCCAACTCGGTGAAGATGAACACCCTCACCAAAGAATGCTGGATCTCGGGCGGCGCAGCCTACGCTGGCGAGCCGATCAAGGATGTCGGAATCCAGATCTCGACAAACGGCACGTCCGCGAAGACCTTCGACTTCTGCGTCACGGCCTTCGAATATACCCCGTAGCACACAGCAGTGTTCGTTCACGACAGCCAGCCTCAGAAGGGCTGGCTGTTTGCGTTTGTGCTACACTAGACGAACAGGCCCGGCAACACCTCGCCCTGATCCTTGTCGTACCCAACCGGAAATAGACCCGCTTGTTTGCCCTGGGTCGTGTAATGCCCATATCCCGGTTTACCCGTGCGTTCGTAGTCGCCAGGCGACAGGCCCATCGCCTGCATTATTGAAACCAACAGGCGGTTGTGTGCGAGGCCCTGAATGGCGTTTCCACCCTGCTGCGCGAAGAACGAGCGCGAATACCAGTCTGTGTAGTCGAGGTAACGACCCATGTTGAACCTGCCACCCGCCCCACCCACCAGCAACGCAGGAACACCCGTATTGACGTGGTTGAAACCGAGCTCGTTGCCCCAGAAGACCAGACTGTTGTCGAGGTAGGTTTTTCCGCCGTCCTCGGGAACATCCAACTTCTGTAGGACCTTCAGGACCACTTCTTCGGCCATCCACCTGTTGATCTCGAAGATATTGCGATCCGCATTCACCGTCCCCCATTCGTGCGCCTCGCCGTGCCACGAACCCGGATTGCTTTTCTCGTGGTACCAACCGACGAGGCCTTTGGCTGTCATTGAAAGTACCTTGCGCATATCAAGTGTAACGATTCGCGTGCGATCGCAAAGGATCGCTGCCACCAGGGTGTCGATCATGATGTCGTACGTGGTCATAATTGAATCGACCTCCGTCAAACCACCGCCAACCGGTTGATTCGGAATCGATGTGGGGCGAGCGGGGCGGACGCATCGAGCCGCAAACACGCGACCCACTCGACCTTCGAGCTCGGTCAGAAACTGCATGTGGCGTTCAAGCATCTGTCGATCGCCCGCACCGAGGCGAGGATGTTTGACATGGCGTCGGTAGTCCTCGAAGACCGCATTCAGATTGGGCAACTTCTTGCTGGGGCCGCCTTGTGAGGCGTCTTCTGTTCCAAAAACGTCGATGTAAGCAGCGAGCGGATCGAGCCTCGCTTGAACCTGCCGCACGGGTCCGCCCGGATTGCCGTCGTGGGTATAGGAAATGCTATTCGGATTTCCCGGCGACAGGTGCAAGGATCGCAGACGCGGCGCCGCAGTGTAGAACTTGTTCGAGAATGCGAGCACTTGATCGATCGTCGCCATCGGTGTCAGCGCCTGGGCGCTCGTCGAATTCGATCCCTGATAGTTTCCGAGCATCCCACCGTCGTTGTGGTTTGTGTCCGGTGGCATGTCGAGGCCCCGCAACAACGTCATCTTCGGGATGAAACGCGTGTACCCGGAGCTGAGCAGTCGCGATATCGACGGCGCTGCAAAGTCGGACAGCGGTGCCCAGGTATAGGGTAGGCCATTGACGATCGGCTTTGTCAGATGCGTGGTGCCATCGGCACGCGGGTTGTTGCTGTAGCGTGTCGCGCCCGGCGCATCGTCGATGGGCATGAAGCCCACGAAGGCGTCGTTTTTGAGCTGATAACCGTTGCCCTTGAATGCCGGGTACCAGTCGCTATGCCGCTGGGTGCTGTACGACTTGATGGCCACGAATCGTCGCACATCCGATGCTGCCTGGCTCGTGCGTGGGTGCAGCGATGACAGAAACGGCAGACCCAGGGTGATCCCGCCGGCGCCCCGCAGGAAGGCGCGCCGTGCTTGTTTCGAGTTGCTACTCATGGTTTGGGCACCCCTTTCCACTGGAAGGTCGGCTCGAAGGCCGCCTGTCGCAGGGCGTATTCCAACGAACCACCCTTGACGGAAAGTGCCCGCTCGATCGACGAAAGCGTACATCCGTCCGTATTGCCTTCCAGGCGACGAAACGCGAACCGGAAATACTGCTGGGCGAAGCATGTGTTGGCTCGACCACTTTTGACCACGGCGTCCACCAAGGCGAGCGGACCCTCAAGACGGGTTTCATCACCCGAGGTGATCTGAGGGCTCGCAGCGATATCAATTGGCAACGTCGCAATGACCTTTCCGGAATCGTCGTACACCTTTTCCTCGGTACGGTAGCGTCCGAGAGAGTCGTACGACTCCAGCAGGTAGCCGATGTCATTGAAATGCGTATGACAGGCCGTACATGCAGATGCTTGTGTTTTTTCGGTGAACCGCTCCCGGGTGGTCATGGACATACTGGCAGCCGGAGGCTCGAGTGAGCCTGGCGGCAAGGTTGCCGGATCGGGGCTCGGTATTTCGTCGCACAACATCAAGGTGCGAACAAAGGCGCCCCGGTCAAAGGGGCCCGTCTTGTGATCGCCAGTCACGAGCGTCGCAGCGCGGGTGATGAGACCTGCGCGGTTGGGCAACACGGGGGCAGTCCCTTTGCCGTCCCACACCTCGACGCCATACAGTTTAGCCAAGATCGTGGAGGTCGAGAAGGCACGGTCGGTCGACAACACATCCGCCACATTGCCGTCGGTTTCCCAGGTGAAATGATCCGCAATCGATTGAACTTCGGCCACCATTGCCTGGTAATGCGCTTCACCCTGTTTCTCAAAGTCGAGGCCCGCCGAATGCGCCGCAAAGACGGTGCCCGACGAGAATCCCGGGAAACCCTCCAACTCCCACCACTGGCGATAGAAATCCCAGGCGGTTTCGCGGGTGCGCGAATCGCCAAATAGCCGATCGACCTCCGCCTTGTAGCCCTCGGGCGTCAGCAACGATCCGTCATCAGCCGCAGCCAGCAAGGACGCATCAGGCATCGTATCCCAGAAGAGGTAAGACAGGCGCGACGCGAGGGCATGGGCATCCAGACGAACGACCGTGGCCTCGCCCTCTTCAAGCGTACCACCGAGTTCCAGGTGGTAGACGAAGGGGGGCGACATCAGGAGACTGAACGCAACCGCCGAAACCGCGTCCTTGCTGGTGGCTTCGGCCATCGCGGCATCCAGGTACAAATTGCGCTCGGCATCGGTGATGGGCCGTCGGAAGGTCTGATGTCCCAACTTCTCGACGAAAGCCTCCATGCAATCGGCATCCGGCTTGGCCGAAACAGCACAGGCGCCTGCCACAGTGCGGGTCGAACTTTCATCCGCTGCGAACGCATCGGCCACGGAACGTGCGACGTTGTAGTACGTATCGATGTGATTCTGCGCAACCCGATCATCCAGTTGCCGGTACCCTTCATGAAGGTCGGGTGGCAAAGTCACGAGCGCATCCTCGGCGGCTTTCCAGGCGGACTCGGCGCCAATAGACTTCAGAAGATCGCGCAACGTGTTGCGATACTGACGGGAAGTCAGCTTCAAAAGCGGCGCGGCGTCCGGCCTGCACGTTGGGCCATTGGGGAGATAGACGGGCCCGTCCTGCGTCGGCAACCCCGGAGCGGCCGTTCCTCCCAAGCCGCCCATCGGAGCGTCGTCTTTCGCCCCACTGCCCTGGCACGCGAGGCCACCGAGAAAAACCAGGCCCGCGGCGAAGGCCCTTGCGGCGGGTTTGAAGGTTTGCAGGGGATTTTTCATCGAAATCACGACCTGGGGGAGAATCGATTCTCGATTCCATGTCCATTTAGGCAGTCGTTTGACGTCTATAAGGCTCGCGATGGGTCAAAGATCGGCACCGAAAGCGCTTTCAGTGCCGCGGCTGCGCTCACGGCCGAATCGCGTATTCCGACCGATCGGCAAATGCCGCCCGCGAAATCTGCGTTGTACGGGCTCGCCGAATCCGACATGATGTGAGCCACCATGCTTCTCCGATCCATTCTGATGTTAGGCCTCACCGCTGCGTTGTCCCTCGGAACCTCCGCCTCGGCGGGCCCGAAAAAACCCGCCAAGACGCAGGAAATCAAAGCAGGGACTTTGACCCTTTCGGTCCCGGGTGGGTGGCAGCAAACCCAGCCCTCCAGCAGCATGCGCGCAGCGCAGTGCCGTATCCCCGCGGCCAAGGGTGACACCGAAGACGGCGAGTTCGTCGTCTTCTTCTTTGGTGCCGGTGGTGGCGGTGGCGTGAACGCGAACATCGAACGCTGGGTTGCACAATTCGAGCCAGGTGGCCGCACGGTTGAGCTCGTCAAGGGCACGTCTCCCAAGGGCGATTACGTCTTCGCCACCATCAGCGGCACCTACAACATGCCAGTTGGTCCTGCAATGAACGGACAAAGCAAACCGGTTGCCAACGCACAGGTTCTTGCGGCGATCGTGAACACCCCAGATGGCCCCTATTTCTTGAAGGCCTGGGGTGGAAAGAAGACCATGGCCAGCGCCGCTACCGATCTGCGAAAATCCTTTGGCGCCAAGGCCGCGGGCGAAAAACCCTACAAGATGTAAGGAGAGACCCGTCATGAAGATGTTTGCGTTGTATCTGTTTGGATTCCTTGCTCTTTCGACTGCGGCCAGGGCTGATGACGGCCACGCATTTCCTACCTTGCCCGTTGGAAGTACGGCCCCGGATTTTTCACTGCCGGGTGTCGATGGAAAAAACCACACGCTCAAGGAGTTCGCGTCGGCCAAGGTGCTGGCGATCGTGTTTACGACCAACCACTGCCCAACCTCGCAGGCCTACGAAGATCGGTTGAAGAAGATCGCAAAGGACTATCAAAAAAAGGGCGTCACGCTGGTCGCGATTTCGCCAAGCGACCCGGCGGGCGTACGTCCCGATGAACTCGGGTATACCGATCTCGACGACAACTTGGAGTCGATGAAGATCCGGGCCCGGGATCGCAAGTTCAACTTCCCCTATCTGTATGCGGGGGACAAGTACCAGGGGATGGCGAAGGCTTACGGCCCAACCGCAACACCCCATGCCTTCGTCTTTGATGCTGAACGCAAGCTGCGGTATGTGGGACGAATCGACGACAGTGAGCGAGCGAACAAGGTCAAGACCCACGATCTCCGAAACGCAATCGATGCACTCCTCGCGGGCAAGCCCGTGGCGGTGGCACAAAATAAGGCCTTTGGATGTTCAACGAAGTGGGCCGAGAAGTCCGGCGAAGTAACGGCATTCTGGGACAAGGTTAACGCGCAACCGGTATCAATCGAAGTTGCCAATGCGGATGTATTGAAAGGATTGCGCAAGGGCAAGCCGGGTGTGGTGAAACTCATCAATGTATGGGCGACCTGGTGCGGGCCCTGTGCAGCGGAGTTTCCGGATCTGATGAACGTTCATCTGAACTTCAAACATCGTGATTTTGAGCTCATCACGGTGGCGGCGCAGTTTCCGGATGAGCAACCGGCGGTGTTGAAATTCCTGAAGAAGCATCACGCCGCCACCCGAAACTTGATTTTCAGCGACGACGACAAGTACAAGTTAATGGAGGCGATCGATCCAAAATGGGATGGCGCCCTACCCTACACCTTGCTCATCGATCCGAGTGGCAAGGTCCTTTATCGCAAGATGGGCGGGATCGACTTTTTGCAACTGCGACGGGCACTGTTGCCGGCACTCGACAAGACCACGCCCTGGTCCGGGTAGGGCGTCCCTAAAAGGGCGCCTTCGAATCCACACACACGGTCTCACCGGTGTGTGGATGGGTAAACCGCAACGACTCGGCGTGCAGAAACATGCGATCGCCAAGTGTTCCGTACAGTCTATCACCCACAATGGGCGCATTGAGGCCGAGCGGATGCGCGCAATGCAGCCGCAGCTGATGCGTCCGACCCGTGCGCGGAAAAAGGGCAATGCGCGTCCGATCCGGCGTGCGCTCCAGCACCTGCCAGCCCGTCACCGCCGGCTTGCCCTCCACCGGATCGTGGATCTGTCGCGGTCGATCATCCAAATCCCCGCGCATGGGAAGTGTTACGGTTCCCGCATCCCCCGAAGGAGAGCCTTCCACCCAGGCGATGTAGCGTTTTTCGATCTCGCGCAACGTGAACATCCGTTGCAACGCCTTGTAGGTCCCCTCGTCCTTGGCGACCAGCAACACCCCCGAGGTATCGAGATCCAGACGGTGCACCAACAAGGGCCCGGTGAACTCGGGATGCCTTTCTTTCAGGCGAAGATATGCCGAATCCTTTAACTCGCGGCCGCGGCCGGGTACTGACAACAATCCGCACGGTTTCTCGACCACCAGCAAGTAGGCATCTTCGTAAAGCGTGCGCGGCTGGTCATCCAATACAGGTTCTGATCCCGGCGTGGCGGTCACGCCAACGGTCAAGCCTTGCAGCATAAACGATAGCAACGGTCCACATTTTCCCCGACAGGACGGGTAAAACAATCCCCCGCGCCGATCGCCTGCTTCTGGCGGCGGGCCCCACCAAAACTCCGCCATGGCGAGTGGCCGAAGGCCATTTCGATACGCGTGGGTTAGCAACTTGGGCGCAGCACAATCCCCTGCCCCACCGGGTGGCTCGCGGGGAGCAAACAGAGTGCGAATGGGCACCTTCGTGCCGTCATAATTCACGATGGTATACGCACCCTGAATCGCGTGTAACGTTTGGGTGCACTTCTTCGTGCGCGTCTCTTCCAGGGTACGGCGTTGCACGATCAAGGCGTTGAGGTCCGCTTGCACGACCGCAAGCGCCTCGGCGGCCCTCGCCCGTTGTTGCTTGCGTTCATGTTCATCCGCCCGGCTCTCGTTTTCAAGCCGTCGAAGCTGCGCCGACGAACCCGCAATCGAAGGTTTCTCGCGCTGCACTTTGCGCTCTTGTCGATTCGCAAGGTGGACCACCCGCAACGCGTCGGCTGCCGTGGCATGCCGGAGTTTGAGCGCCTCGATTTCGGCCCGCAGTTGCGCCTCCGCGCCGCTTGCCCGACCGTCAATCTCGGCGGTCAGCGACGCAATCGAGGCACGGTGTTCGGCCCACAACCGGTCACGCAACGGCGCATCACAGGTCGCGCCAACAAAGCCGGGTAAACTCCAGCCATCGTCAATGAGTCCCGAAAACCCGGAGAGGAACCCAACTCGTCCCTGCGAATCTTCGACCACCATGACGCCGTACATTCGGCCACGAGGGGGATTCGCGCGCAGACGTTCTTGCAACAGCAAGGCTGCACGCTGGGCCAGCGGATGCGGTGGCGTCGCGAAGGGGCTTGGAAAAATCGTCGGTCGATCCTGAGGCGACGGTTGCGGATCGAACCACGTCAAGGCGTTCGTGGGATCGCCGCCGCCCGCTTCCATCGGGTGTTAGCGGGAACGACGCTGCTGGCTGGGATGTGATGCGGTTCCGCGCAACTGAGGCGAGCCCTGGGCCACCTCGCGTGCAATCCGCTGCAACTCGGGATGCACCTTGAACTGAGGCATCAGGAACTTCGCCAGATGGTTGGCATCTTCCATTGCCATCGTGCGCAGGTCTTCGCGCGCACCACCCTTTTTACCGGCGGCGAACTTGGCAAACACACGGGCCGCAAGCAGAGGCACCTTGAACTGTTGGTTCTCCGACTTGTTGGTGTCGACCGTGGCGATGAGCGCCAACGCATCGTCGTGTTTACCGGTGCGCGACCAGCTTTCTGCGACCACCGTCACCAGTAAACCACGTTGGGCCGCGCGTTCCGAACTGTCCACGTTGATCTTGTCCGCGAGCGGCCGTGCATCCTTGGCGCGACCAAAGCTGAGGTAAAGATGCGACAGCAACACGGCAAAATCGTCCTGCACATGCGCAGGGATCTTCTTGCGTTCGACCGCTTCGAGAATCTCGAGCGCGGCCTTTGGATCGTCTGCGGCCACAAGCTGCGCGCGCGCGATGATGTTGGTCACGTCACCAGCGTCCTTGCCTGCTTCGAGCTTGGCAATCGCAGCACGCCGCGCCTCGGGCGACTGTGTGGCATTTTGCAGCAAGCTTGCGAGACCCTTCTGGCGTTTCAACAGGCGGATAACCCAGAAGGCAATACCCGCAAGCGCGAGCGTCACGGCACCCATCACCGACAGGAAAATCGTGCTCTTTGAGGCGATGGCCATCACCCACAGACCGACCACCACCAGACCGACGATGACGAGGTTCTTCTTCGCAAATCCGGGAGCCGCGATCGGGGCCTCGGTCGCGGGAGCGGATTCAAGTTCGGATTCGGAGGATGCCTTCGAGGTCGCCACGGTGACAGGTATCTAACCGGTCCGCCCCGGCGACGCAAAGGGATCTTCGGCGCTAGCCCGTGAGACCGGGCAAGGCGCCCTTGCAATAGGCCGGAGCCCCGAAGGTAGATGCCTCGACGCCCATGGCATTCAGGATGGAAACATAGAGATCGGCCTGCGAAGGTCCGGTCGCGTTGTTGGCTCCGGCGTTGTACTGAACGTACTCTAGGCCATTGGTTTTATTGGGGAAGGATATCTGGCGGCCGGTCTTGAAATAGCCGCCACCGCTGCCCGCAACCATCATTGTCATCCAGTCGTAGTTGTGGTTCCCGGCGCCGTGTTCGGAGCACCAGAAGACCACCGTATTGTCGAGAATGGAACGGCCGTCTTCCTTGAACGCGGTTAGCTTGTCGAGCAGCGTTGCGAACCGCCCAACGAACCATTCCGTGTACCGATTGCGCAGCGGCCAGCCGAGCGCACCGTAATCGTGCGAAGCGTCGTGGAGGCCTTTCGCCATACCGGGCAACTGCACGTTGCCACCCGAACCTTGATAGGTGAGGCTCGCAACCCGGGACATGTCGCAGGCAAGTGCGGTGGCGATGAGGCCGATATGCGCATCACCTGCTGCGATGAGACCTTCGACCCCGCTTGCCGAGGCCGCGGGCTGTTCGGGTTTCATACACCCAGCAGAAGGACCTGCAATTTCGAGGCGGTTTTCGACCTCACGGATGCTGTCGAAGTGCGCTTGCAGCTTGATCTTGTCTTCGCCACTCATGCGCCCAATGAGGGACGTGTAGTCTTGCTTGATGCCGTCCAGAATCGACTTTCGATCCGCGTTGATCTTGGTCAATGCCAATTGGCTGGTATCAAAATCGCTGAACAGCTTGGTGAAGGCTTGCCTCGGATCGTTGATGTTGGCCACGGCCAGTTTGGCTGCCTTGTAGGAAACACCGATCGAGCTTGCCTGGGCACCAAGTTGTAGCGATGGAATTTTGGTACCCGCGCCAATCTCGTTGGCGATGCGCTGGTCAATCGAGATGCCGCCAGCAAGGTTCCCCATCGACGGCATACAAGTCGTCGTGTTCAGAACCGGTTTCAAATGACCGGGATCGATGTCTCCGGCATCATGCAACGCACTCTGGTTGTTGATGCCATCGAGCATCAAGATCTTGTCCGCGTGGCGATCAAGACCCTTGAGCGCGGGTGCAAAGGTGAGTTTGCCACCGGTGTTTGTGCTCTTCAGCCAGTCTGGACCCTGACCGCAAGGCGTGAAAAACATCACAAAACGTTTGGGCATTCCGTTCGGCCCTTTTTTATCGAGGGCTGCTTGCGCGCCCGCAAATTTCGCGCGACCCATGATGTCCAGCAAGGGCAGTGGCACGACCAGACCACCCGCACCGCGCAGTACGGTTCGACGACTGATGGTTTTCATTTTTACTGGCCTCCCTGCGTTGAAGAAAAGTAGCGGAACGCGTCGGTATGGGTGAACGCGGCGAGCAGGTCGACAAAGCGCCCCTGTTTTTCGATCGTTCCGCAACGAAGCTGCGACAAGGTTTTTTCGTCATCCGAGGATTCTTCGCGACCCATGGCGAAGCGCATCCACTGGCTGGCAACACAGGTCTGCACCGTTTCGCTTGCGGCAAGAAGCATGGAGAGCTCGACACCGTTCTGGAAGTCGCCATCCACGTCGGTTTCTTGCAAGCTGCCAGAGGCGTCGATGGGTTGGTTCTTGTCGTTGTCACGATACCGACCGGCCGCGTCGAAGTGTTCAAAGGCAAAACCAAGGGGATCCATCAACCGGTGGCACGAGGCACAGGAAGACTCCGCGTGCTGCTCGAAGCGCTGGCGGGTCGTGAGGGTTGAGGTGTCGACCGCCGGGATTGGTGGTACGTTTCCTGGCGGCAAAGGAATCTCGGCACACAAAATCTGTTCGGTCACAAACTTTCCGCGCAAGATCGGACTGGTTTCGTCTGGCTTGGAGAAGGCGGCCAGCAAACCGGGCATCGACAGGATGCCCGCTCGTTTGCCAGGTCCGTCCCCTCCCATCGGATCCAGCGTGAATCGCTCGAAGGCCGTACCCGCCGCGGCGTTGCCAGGCAGGGATAGGAAGGACGACAGTTCTTTGTTCACGAAGGTATGATCGGCCGAGAACAACTCGCCAATCGAGCCGTTCCACAACACATCGTCCATGAACATCTTGATTTCTTCTTGCATGGCAGGGACGATCTTGCTGAAGCCCGGGAAGAGTTTTTCGCTCTTGGCAGCGGCGGCCAGTTTGTCGAGCAACAACCAACCCGAGTAGAACTGCCGAATGGCCGGTTTTGCCCGCGCATCAGCCAACATGCGCTCAACCTGCGCATCGATCTGTTCATCGGTCGACAGCCCATCGTTGGCGGCGGCCGCGAACAACTCGGCGTCGGGCATGCTGCCCCAAAGTAGGTACGACAGGCGCGTGGCCGTTTCCCACGAAGTCAACGCGATCACGCCTTTTTGAGGAGACTGTGCGTCGTCGCCCCATTCCGGTCGATATAGAAAGTAGGGCGATCCCAGAAAGCGCGCGGTCGTGAGACGAATGCCGTTTTTGTAGTCACCCGTCATTCGACCCTTTTGATAGGTCACCAGATAGTTCACCTTTTCCGCTTCTGTCAGGGGTCGACGAAACGCGCGTTGACCAAACGCCGAGATGAACTCCCGAGCGCAAGGTTCTTCTCCCTTGGCAGCCGTATCACAAGCCGCGAGGGTATTCAGTCGGGCCAGGGCATCGGTTGCCAACTTTTCAGCGGCACGAAAACCATCGTTGGCAAGGTCAAAGGTCACCCCCTGCGTCGTCACGTTGTTCTTGAATCCTCTGACGGGTGCCTCTGGAGGAAAGGCGTCGGCTGGACTTGTCGCATCTCCGAGCAACTCCTGGACGGTTGCGTTGTATTCGGCGCGCGTCAATCGCCGCAAGGGCGCGGGCCCGGGAGAGATTGGACCCTCCGCGGGGCACTCAAGCGCAACACCGCCACCGCTACCACCTGTCGAGCCGCCGCCACCGCCACCACCATCGCCATCCGAGCCAGCAAAGCCACCGCAACTCTGCAAGGCGAGCAGAAGCACGCCGGGGCAACACGAACGTAAAACTGCTCGGATCATTACAGTCCTCCTGAAAGACGAAACGTGGCTCTCGTTGTCAGCGGCAATCGCTGCGACCATCTACAGAATAACCCTATGGCACATGAAAACGGGAACAACTGTACTAGGTTAACCAAACAGCGACATCAGTGTCGGATTGGCTCCCACCCCAATCCAGGCGAAGACTTACATGTCGGTTTCCAAACCCCATGAAGGAGGCGTTATAATCCGCGCGGTCGCGGGTTCATGCTGTCTTGTCGTGTGATTCGAGTGGTGCTCTTGTTCCCGCTTGTCGGGTGCGCCGACTCGCATCCTGAAACCACTCCGAATCCGACTGCACCGGCCGCAGTGACACCAGGGTATCCCTGCCGAGAGGAGAAGGCCCCGTTCGCCCGCCTGCGCCGACTCAGTGATTCCGAGATCGATCGAGTCATGGGCACGCTGCTAGCCAAAGACACGCCTTCAACCGCCATGTTCACGCGAGATGCCCGCGTCGGTGGATTCGACAACAATGCCAATGCCCTTTTCGTATCGGACAGCAAACTTGAAGACTATCTGACGCTGGCACGGCAAGCGGCCGAGGCGTTGACGACGCCGGCGCAGCTTGCGCTTTCGCCCTGTCCACCGGACATCCAACCGGGGCCATGCGCAATACGTTTTGCCGAGGCGTTGTCGCCACGGGTTTTCGGACGCTCACTCACCGACGACGAGCGGCAGAGATTGCAAGACGTCTTTCAAACCGGCGCAGAATCATCGACCTTCCGCGCGGGGCTCGCAACCATGCTGCAGGCGATGTTCCTGTCGCCCCATTTTTTGTATCGAACCGAACTTGGCAGCGACGATCACCCGGGCCTCTTCAGCGCAACGGAAATCGCCTCACGGTTGTCGTTCATGCTGACCGGCCAAAGGCCAGACGCGGAATTGTCGGCGCGCGCATCTGGACTTTTCGATCCCGCCGTCCGCCAGGCCGAAGCCCTGCGTTTGTTGCGAACCGAGGCTGGAAAAACACAGCTGCGCTTTTTTGTGCGATCGTGGCTTCGACTGACCAATGTGGCGATGTTGAGCAAGGAACTTGGTCAGCACTTCGCCTTCACGCCCGAAGTTCGGCAAGCGATGAGCCGTGAGATCGACGCATTTCTCGACCACGTCATCACCCACAAAGAAAGTCGACTCGACGAGATCTTTCTGGCGGACTACGGTTTTCCGGGCCCCGAGCTTGCTGAGACCTATGGTGACGATCTGATCAAGCCCTTCGGTGTGTTTGAACAAACACCCTTTGATCCCGTCCGCCGACGCGGCATTCTGTCTTACCCGGGTTTCCTTGCGGCTCACGCGCCGATCGATCTCACAAGTCCTGTTCTAAGAGGACTATTTGTTCGTGCCGACCTATTCTGCCAGGACATCAGCGCCCCTCCTCTCGGTGTCGAAATCATTCCGCCTCCGCCGGATCCAAAGCAAACCACACGGCAACGCTTTGCAATTCACGCAGAAAGCCCCGGTTGCGCGGGTTGCCACCGATACATGGATCCGATCGGATTCGGGTTCGAGAACTTCGATGCGGTAGGTCGATATCGAACCGAGGAGAACGGATTGCCCATCGATGCCACCGGTGAACTAATCGAGACTGACGTGGACGGCACATTTGTTGGACCCGGTGGCCTTGGCCAAAAGCTGATGCAAAGCCGGGCGTTTGCCCGTTGTTTCGTCACCCAGTATGTGCGCTTCGCGGAAGGCACCGCAGAGGTCGCAGTGGACAGCTGCCGGATCGAGCATCTGACGAATGGGTTCATCGAAAACGGTTTCCGGATCGACACCCTGGCGGCAGCCTACGCGAGCAAAGACGCGTTTACCCATGGGGGGGCCGTCCCGTGAAACGCAGCACATCTATTTCGCGACGCAGACTGATCTCCAGCATCGCACCCGTGGCAACGCTATTCCCGTATCTGAGCCGCGCGTTTGCCGAAGAAATCGCGCCGACGCCTCGCCTCATCCTCCTGATGCAGTCCAACGGAACCACCCAGGCAAACTTTTGGCCAACGCCCGTTCTGACGGACTCGAAAGTCCTTGCGCCACTGCTCGACGACGCCAACTTGCGGCGAAAAACGACGGTGATCAAGGGGTTGTTTAACGAAGAAGGCGGTGCGGGGAACGGACACGACTTTGGTTTTGCGGGACTATGGTCCGGGTACAAAACGGTGGGTCCTTTTCACGATCCCTGGGGCAATGGCCCGTCAATCGATCAGCTCTTGAAACAGAAGCTGTCGTTTCACGAGCCCAACCCAACCCTCAATTGTGGCGTATTGGCTTCCTCCACGGCTCCGTTCAAGAATCATCGAACCTCGTTCAGTTACCTGGGCCCGCACCGACAGGTCCCAACCGAAACCAATATCTACAAGCTCTATACGACGTACTTTTCGCCGCCGATTGGCGAAGCGGACTCGAATCGCGCCACGTCCGCCGAGCTGCGGATTCGGCAGAATCGTTCGGTGCTGGATTATGTCCGTGAGGATCTGCGACAACTCAAACCACGCTTGCCGGTGTCCGAGCGACCGAAGCTAGAGTTCCACGAGACGGCGGTTCGCGACCTGGAAAAACGTCTTTCGGAAACCCTCGCGCCCAGGTCCGGGCGGCCCGATTGGTGCGGTCGCATTGTGACGCCGAAGCAACGTCTAGACGTGACCTTGGAAGAGAACGTTCCTCTTTTGATGCAGTGGATGTTCGATTTCGTCGCCCAGGTTATCTCGTGTGGACTGGTTCGCATCGTGACGTTTCCGATGGGGAATTGCGGCGAAAAGTGGTACTTTTCGTGGTTGGGTATCAACCAGAATTCTCACGACACGCTGGCCCATGCGGACAACGGCGACAACGCAGACGTGACCGCCAAACTGCTAAAAATCAACGTCTGGTACGCGCAACAAGTGGCTGCACTTGCCCGCAAGCTGGACGGAATACCCGAAGGCAATGGGACATCCCTCGACAACACCCTCATCGTCTGGGGCAACGAGATTGCAACGGGGCCGCACACGATGGAGGATATCCCGGTGGTGCTGGTCGGGAATGGTGCAGGCCGGATTCGCAACACCGGTCGACTGATCAACGAGGGACGCCAACCTTATCAACGGCTCGGAACGTCGGTCTTGCGTTTAATGGGCGTTCCTGCGGATGGACTCGGCGAATCCCCGAACTGCGGGCCGCTCGTAGGCCTCGATTAGCGCGCAGTGAACTGCGGCAAGGCAATGATCGTTGCCATCGCGTCGGACGGTGCATCGACGGGAAACGCAGCACTCGAGCGCGACAGGCGGTCGATAAAGCGACGATCAAGTGGGCGATCGAGATCGGCAACATCGAGCGCCGCGACGGTGGTTTCCTTGCTGTCACCCGTCATCACCCCTGTTCCCACCACGAACCCGGCCAGCAACAACGCCGTGCGAACCGCGGTCGAGCGGCTGTAGGTGTGCAAGGTCGCACCACTACGACAGAGGCGGTGCACGGCGCGAAAGCTGGCGATGGACCAAAGGTCGGCATTGACCTTCGGCGAGAACGGATCCCAGAACACAATGTCCACCGAGCCGTCCGGCTCTTCTGCAAAGGTCCTGGGCAGGTTTCCGAGACGCAAACGCCAGTCTACGCATTCGTCTTGGTAACGGCCTTGCCGCAGTAAGGTGTGAATTGCGACGGCCACCCGCTCATCGACTCCAAACGATGAGGCGTCGCCGCTTGCAATCACACATTCGATGGCTTGCAGGCTCCGGTCGAAACTCACGATTTCGAGTCGGCGGGTTCGTTCTCGCAATCGATGTGCTGCTTGCCAGGCTGCAAGCGCGTTCGAGCCCGCACCCAATCCAACATCGGCAATCACAAGCGATTGCGATTGGGGGTCCCGCAGTCGATCCGAGAGACGAGACGGTTCAACGTATAGCTGCGTCGATTCAACAGCAGGGCCAACCACCGGATGCATGACCTCGCCCGTGTTGCGATCCACGATCGCCCGGGCACCACTTCGGGTGATCACGATTTCACAGACGAGGCTGTCGTCACCTTTCACAACACGGGCTTTCTTTCGCTGTGTTCGTGCTTGTCGATCTGTTCAAGCTTGCGACGCGCATAGGTTGCAAAAAAACCGGCTTCGATCGCGGCACGCGATTCAGCCATCAAGGTGTTGTAGTGGTGCAGGTTGTGAATCGACAACAACCGAGGCCCAAGCGGCTCACTGCATTTGAACAGGTGATGCAGATAGCCACGAGTAAACGTCTTGCAGGTTGAACACTCACAATTGATGTCGAGCGGATCGTCCAACAGCGCATTGCTGCCGCGGGTCACGCGAACACGACCCGTCCCCGTGAACGCCGTGCCTTGCCATGCCAGTTGGGTCGGAATCACACAGTCAAACATGTCGATGCCCGCGAGCATGGCCTGCAACAGATCGGGCGGCGTTCCCACGCCCATCAAATAGCGCGGACGCTGTGCGGGCAAAAGGTCGGCAGCGAACGCCGTGATCCCTTCGCGTTCAGAGCGGGTATCACCAACCGCCAGTCCGCCGATCGCAAAACCCTCGAATTCGTGTTGGGTCAGAAACGATGCAGATTCCCGGCGCAGTTCGGGAAAAAGCCCGCCTTGAACAATGGCGAACAGAGCCTGTTCGAGATGGGTCCGCGCACGCAAGCTGCGCAGGGCCCAGCGGTGTGTTCGCTCCATCGCCTCGCGTGTTACCGCCTGATCCGAGGTTGAATCGATGCAAACGTCTAGAACCATCATGATGTCCGATCCAATCGCGGTTTGAACCTCAATGGAACGCTCCGGTGACAGCATATGCATCCGTTGATCCGTGTACGCCTTGAAGTGTGCGCCGCGCTCGCTGATGGTCCGTTCGGACGGCAATGAGAAAATTTGGTATCCACCGGAATCGGTGAGCACGGGGCCGTTCCAGTGCATGAACCGATGGATCCCGCCCACCCGCCGGAAGTGTTCCGGTCCCGGCCGCAGCATCAGGTGATACGTATTGCCGAGCACGACCTGCGTCCCCACGTCTCTGAGATCCGCTGGAGTGAGTCCGGTGACCGTGGCTCGCGTCCCGACGGCCATGAACACGGGCGTTTGCACGACACCGCGCGCAGTAACGAGAGTGCCACGCCGCGCCCGGGAGTCCGGATCGGTGCAATGCACGGTGAAGGGCAAGGGCATCCGCCGACTCTAGCGCAAACCAACGCCGCTGCTCAGGATCGCGGCGTCAACCTCGGAAGGAGATCCCAAGACCGGACGTTCGGTGTGATTGCGGCCGTCCTACGTTTACTGAAACGTCGCCGTCTTCAAGGCTGCTGAGCGAGGCCAACAGGAGGGCAACGCTCGAAGGAGCCGAAGAAATTGCATGTTGAGCCGAATTTGCGACTGATGGACACTATCAGGGGGCGAACGTGGCCAGCAATCCAATGCAGCGCAATAACAACGAAGATCGGCAAGCTGATGCCCTACCAGCCGTGGGCTCTGTCGCGCCCCTGACCTTTCAGGGCGACAATGACGCGCTGGTCCGTGCCCTCCGGAATCGGCATCCTGGTGCTGCAGCCGCATTGTGGGACCGCTATGGCGCGATGGTTTACCGAACCGTTTCGCGAACCCTCGGTCCCGATCCAGAAGTTCCTGACCTGGTTCAGGAAACCTTCATCCGCGCAATCGACGCGGTTCGCGGTCTGAACGACAGCGAACGTCTTTCGGCCTGGTTGTGTTCGGTGGCCGTGTTCACGACGCGTGCCTTTATTCGGCGGCGCGCCCGCCGGCGATGGCTTTCGCACTTCGGACCCGACGAAGTGGGACCGACCCACCAGCGGGCGGTCGCAGATGAAGCACGCGAAGCGCTGCGCCTCTTCTATGGTGTGATGGACACCTTGCCCACCGACGAGCGCATCGCATTCGTGTTGCGTTTTGTGGACGGTATGTCGCTGATTGACGGCGCGGCAGCGTGCAACACCTCTTTGGCCACCTTCAAACGTCGCCTTTCGCGCGGAGAAAAACGCTTTTTGGTGGAAGCCGAGCTGCAACCATCACTGCGCGAACTGCTCGATGAGGGCACCCGCTGGGGTCGAGGGGGGCGCACATGACGCCCAACCTCGATCTCAAGGCCCTGGGGGAACGCGCACGGGACGCGCTCGACGCCGAATTCCCGGGGGAATTGTTGACCCGACAAAACCGGGCGCAATTTATCAACGCCCTACACGCGCACCTCGCGCCCTCGGCAATCCGAAGAACGGCGTGGTTCCGTCGTACATTTGCGATCCCCACCTTTGTTGCGGTTGCGGTCGCTGCCGCTGCGGTATTTTACTTTTGGCCCGTCGAGCCCTCTTTCACGGTCGCCGGCATGCCGGGCAAAATCGGCCACACCCTGGATTCCGGCCAAAATGCGGTCGCGGTGGACTTTTCAGGTGGCAACCGGGTCGAGCTTTCACCGCAAGCCCGCATGTCGGTCGTCGAAAACGCAGCACGGTCGACGCGCGTGAGACTGGACCGAGGTCGAGCCTTGTTGTCCATAGTCAAACAGGGACGCACCTTTGCTGTGCAGGCCGGCCAATCCACCGTGACGGTGACCGGCACGCGGTTCAATGTCGACTTCGACGACAAGACACAGCGCCTGCAAGTAGCACTATTCGAGGGCAGCGTTTACATCACGGGGCCCTGTTTCCCGAAGCCCCATCGCATGGTGGCGGGCGATCATTTTTCCCAGGTTTGCAATCCCGGTGTGGCTGCGGCGATCCCGGCGCCGGCACCCGCACCGGTCTCCGCGCCGAACGCCATGACACCCGAGCCGCACGAGGTGGTCAACGATAACTGGCGGGCACTCGCCGATGCAGGCCGATACCGCGAAGCCCTGCATGCAGCGCAATCCGCAGGCATTTCCGCAATTTTCCGGCAGGCAACCGCCGACGAATTGCTGGCTCTCGGCGATACCGCTCGAATCGCCGGCAACGCCGTGCTGGCCAAACGTGCGTGGCAAACCTTGCAACAACGGTTTGCGCGTTCACCTCAGGCCGCGGTGGCGGCCTTCTCGCTGGGTCGGTTGTCGTTCGACGGCGAGCACGACTACGCGCAAGCGGCCGGGCATTTTTCGCGCTACCTCGCCCGTGCGCCGAGCGGTCCACTCGCAGGCGATGCATGGGGGCGACTTTTGCAGGCACGTGAACGTGCAGGCCTTGCCGATGTGGCCGCACGGGATGGACTCGCCTATCTCGAACGATTTCCGGGCGGCCCGTTTGCAGGGCTAGCACGACGTCTCGCCGAGTCCGACCCCCAACGTCGCTAGGTTTCAAGGTATACTCGCGACCATGTTTAGCGTGGCGGTATGGTTCGCCCTGCTAGGCGCACCGGCTCCCGAAGTGGCGCAACCACGGGTTGTCCTTGTGCCAGAACTCGGTGCCGAGTCGTACGACAAACAGGATCGGTTCGTCGAACGACTGTCGTCTGATCTCGTTTCTGTCGGGTTCCAGGTACAGATCGCGGACGAGCGAGGCGCGGTCGGTTCGCTGGAGGAGATCGCCCGGATCCACCGCGCGGTCGCGGCCGTCCGGACGCTTGCCTCGGGCGCAGGCGTCGAGGTTTGGCTTGACGAACGCGCAAGCGGCCGTCCGATGGTGCGTCACCTGGTGGTCGACGAGCGATCCGAAGGACCCGATGTCGGCCTCGTGGTCATGCAAACAACCGAGTTGTTGCGGGCGGGCCTCGTCGTGCAGCCCGAGCTGCCCCCTCCCGAGTCGCGTCCTGCGGTTGAGGTGTCGTCCACCGTTGCAACTCCGTCCGAACCCAATGCCGCCATCCGGCTGTCCCTTTTCGCTGGAGGGGGCTTCTTCAATCAATCGGGCGGCATGGGTACGGTCTCCACCGCATGGCTAGGGTCCGCCGTCATGACCCGATCGCCTTTCGGGGCCGAAGTGTTCGCATTTTTACCCCTCGCAAGAGCCAGCCTCACCACCCACGAGGGCACTACCAATGGTGATCCTTGGTTGGTCGGGATCGGACCGCGGATCTCCTTCGGCCGATCCCGATGGTTCGCCCAACTGGGCCTTGGCCTGGGCGGGATCCAGTGGCGGCTTGAAGGCGAAAGCCTTGCGCCCCTCACGAACAAGAGCGGCACCTTCACCAGCCTGGTCGGTTACGGCCGCCTGGCGGGTGGCGTCCGGATCTTCCGCTCGGTTTCGATCGGGGTCGCGGGCTTCGGCGCGATTCCCGATCTTACAGCGGAAGTCATTCACGCCGAAAGAACCGTTGGCGAACTCGGGCGCCGAATCTCTGTGGGAACCGTGTTCGTCGAAATCAGCACGCAATGAAGGACCTCCTCCACAGGATCTCGAAACGCAACGCCACGCTGCTGGGATTGCTTCTTGCGGCTTGCGGCAGTCGACAGGTCGAAACCATTTCTGGCCCACCCGGCTGTCCGCTACCGCCGACTGCACCGCCACCTTCCTCGGCTCGCCTGCTCGACGATTTGGAAGACGGCGATATGAATCTTGTCGTGGGTGATGGGTTGGATGGTGGCTGGGAGTTCTGGGACGACGAAACCAATTCCAATCTGCTCATGGAGAACTCAACCAACTGTGCGGCGTTTGGAAAATTCGCAATACACGCCCGATCCGACGGTCAAACCAACTGGGGCGCCTCGGTGAACCTATTTTTCCGCGCTTCCCCACCTCGGCCGCGCCCCTACGATGGCAGCCAATTTAACGCCGTATCGTTTTATGCAGCCATCACTCCGCAGCCCGCCGGCGCGGGCAGAGACCCAGAGGCAAATCCAACCATGCGTTTCAAGGCAGCAATCTCCACCATGGAAACTGCCTGGGAGGGTCACTGCACCAGCTGCACCGACAATTTCGCGAAATACATCGTGATCGGCACCCGCTGGCAGCGTTTCGTACTTCCCTTCTCCGAGCTTCGTCAAGACGGGTGGGGCAACCCAAACAACATCGCGTTCAAAACAAACGACATCGTCCAGATAGCCATTCAACTCGGCCAGAAATTCGATCTCTGGGTCGACCACGTCACGTTCGAAAGACTGTGAGCCGTTTCCGAACACTCGTGAACACGTAAGGGAGCCATGACACTAGGCACCTCCAATGTTCGCATCTCATGGGCAGTACTGGCCTTTCTCGCAGGCTGTACTGGTTCCATCGATTCCGGCGCCCTCGGTGGCCGCGGGGACGACCATAGCGGCAACGAAACAGGCAGCAACGAAACAGGCGGCGCCGGCGGCGGTCCGAAGGGCGGGACGGGCGGCATAACGGCCGAACTGGCACCCGAGCTGGTGCCGAAAAGCAGTCGCCTCGCGCGGCTTTCCCACACGCAGTGGGAGAACACCACCCGCGACCTGTTGTTCTTGCCACAGAAGTCCGCGCTCACCGCAACGTTTACCGGCGACGCCGCGATTGGACGGTTCGACAACGGAGGCGGCACCTTGCGTGTGACGGATGGCCTTTTCACCGACTACCAAACCGCGGCCGATGGCCTTGCCACGCGAGTCGCGAATGACGCGGCCCTGCGCGCCAAAATCTTGCCCCCAAATCTGCCCACTGACCCGACTGAACGGGCTCGCGTTTTTGTCACGGTCTTCGGGCGCCGAGCCCTCCGCCGCCCGTTGAACGCGGCCGAACTCGCGCGTTACACCACGCTTTTCGGCCAGGGCAATACCCTCTACGGCACGACCGACCCGTTGATTTCGGGCGTGCGTGCGGTCATCGAGGCGATGCTGCAATCGCCACACTTTCTTTACCGAACGGAATTGCAACCCGGCGGAAACAATCCGACCCCGTTGACCTCACACGAAATCGCAGCACGCCTGTCCTATGCCATCGTCAACACGATGCCAGACGGCACCCTTGCGACGGCAGCAGACGAGGGTAAGTTGGACGTAACCGATGCTGGCCGTGATGCCATCCGTGCGCACGCCAGCCGATTGCTTGCCACACCGGCCGGCCGCGAGATGGTGCAAGATTTCCACACCCAGGCGTTCCGCCTTCGCACCTACGATGGCATCAATAAAAACGTGGCGAAGGTGCCCGAGTTTGTTGTCGGCATCGGTGCCGACATGCGGACCGAGGCATTGAAATTCACCGACGAAATTTTCTTTGAGAACAAAACTGGCGTCCGAGACCTGCTGCTATCGCCGGTCACATTTGTGAACCAGAAGATCGCCAAGATTTACGGTCTTGCGGGTACATTCGACAACACATTCAAGCGCGTCACACTCGATCCCACCCACCGCATGGGCTTGTTGACCCAGGCCGGATTCCTTGCCTCCAACGCTCACGCCGAAGAGATCGACTCGATCCACCGCGGCGTTTTCGTTCACAAACACATCTTGTGTACGAACCTGCCCCCTCCGGCCAAAAACGTTCCGCCGGTGCCTGCGTCAGGCGGCAAAACCAATCGAGAACGCGTGAATACCCACACGGGGAAGGGAACCTGTGGCGCGACCTGCCACGCGGCGATTATCAACCCTGCCGGATTCGCGTTTGAAAAGTACGACGCAATCGGAAAACACAGGACGACCGAGAATGGGTTGGCGGTTGACGCATCCGGGACAATGGAGATAGACGGCGACGAGGCGACATGGGATGACGCCATGGGCTTCATCAAGGCAGTTTCCGAAAGCGATGCCGCCCACCGTTGTTTTGGCGATGCTTGGCTTGAATACCTGCATGGCCGCAGCCCAACCGATGACGACGTGGGGCTGCTCGATCGAACCACCGCGATGTCCCGCAGCGACAACGCATCCCTGTCCGAGATTGTGTTGCGCCTTGTCACGAGCGATGCATTTGTAAACCGGGCGGGCGAGTGATGAAAAAAGAAAGTTCAAACATGAACGCCAAGGTCAACACGGCAACGACCCACACCAGAATCGTATCACGTCGGCAATTCCTACGTGGGACCGGCGGCGTGACACTGGGACTACCCTTGCTCGACGCGTTTTCGCGGAACCTCAAGGCGCAAGCTGCCGAGCCCGGGTACGCGGTCTTTGTGGGCGAGATGAACGGTGTGCAGCAATCACCGGGTTTCGGACCGGAACCCGAACGTTTCTGGCCAACCCAAACCGGGGCCATGACCACCGGCAGCCTCGGTGCCGATACGGGCAGAGCAATGAGCGTGCTTTCCCCCTACGCCGATAAACTCGCGCCCATCCGCGGCGTGGTATTTTCATTTGATGGCAACGGCTGCGGCCACTCGGGCGGCGGCAATCAGGTGCTGACCGCACACAAGGTTTCGCCCGATCTGACCAAGAACAAATCGCTAGCAATGGGCGAGTCGGTTGACCACTTCATCTCGAAGGCGTTGACCATGCGTGAGCCGCTTGCTCTGTATGCGGGGCCCAAGTACGGCTACATCAACGACCACATCTCGCACCGCGGAACCAAGGATGTGATCGTCGGCGAAAACAATCCCTGGATCGCGTACTCGAAGATTGTCGGGATGACCGGTGGCGACGTGGCCGCGCAGAAACTCGTGGCAACCCGGCGCAAGAGCATCAATGATCTCGTCCGCACTGAAGTCAAAGAGCTGCTGGGTCGCAAAGACCTTTCGGCAGATGATCGAACGCGCCTTGACCTCCACTTCTCGGCCATTCGCGAGATCGAACTTTCGCTGGCTACGGAATTCACCCCAGACAAGGTTGCCGAACTAAAGGCGATGAACGGCCTGCACCGCACGGATCCCAACCGACTCAAGGTCGTCGCTCTCCAACAAGATCTGATCGTCTTTGCGCTCGCATCGGGACACTCGCGCGTGGCCTTCCTGCAAGTCGGCGATGGTACCGACGGCGTCGCGTACACGGTCGATGGTGCGACGGTCCCCAGCTTCCATCACATTTCGCACCGGATCAACAGCGATGGCGCGGAAGGTACACCGATCGTCGGCGCCGACCTGATGCATCACAAGATCGATCGCATTCGTCTCACGTCTTTCGGGAACCTTCTCGGTAAGATGGCTGCGACCAAAACGCCGACGGGCTCGTTGTTGGATCTTGGTTACGCCGTTTGGACGAACCAAATTGCCGACGGTTACCACCAGTACAAGAATGTCCCCTTCATCGTGGCTGGCAAGGCCGGCGGCTACTTGCGAACCGGTCAGTTCATCAGTGTGACCAAAGTGGTCAACAACAAGCTCTTGAATACGCTGGCCAACGCAGCGGGCGTTCGCAAGAGCAACGGTGAACTCGTGGATGACCTGGGCGATCCGAGCAACCCCAAAGGCACCATGCCCGAGTTAATGGCCTGAGAACGCCGTGCCCCCGCCCTACTCGCTGCAGGGCGCGAACGCATCGATCCAGGCGTTCACAACTTTGATCCCCAACGGATCCAGCTCGGACGTGCCAATTGCGGGCATTCTCCAGTTGGGAACCGTGGTGCCCATCCGCGTGGCGATGGTCGACTGCGCCGATGAACCGGGGCGCAAGAGGCGCGCGCCTGGAACGCCAAGTCCGCCCCGAACGGGCTCTCGGTTGAAGATCCCCGTTTGCAAAAGGGGGACGTCATAACGCAAATCGAAGGTCGGCAAGTCGCCCATGCCGACCAGACCCTCGGGTCGGTGGCAGTGGCTGCAGTTGCTGTGCAGATAGGCGCGCGCCCGTTGTTCCAGCGTACCCGTTGCGGCGAGGCCTGGTACCGGCAGCACTGCCAGCTTGCTCACGTCACCCAGTGGTTTCTCGAACAGGCCAAGGTGTTCCAGCGTGCGCAGCTGATTGGCGCGCCGATTGCCAGGATAGGTAAAGTCGCCGTTGAGTTGCGCAAGCTCAGGCCCCAGGCTGCGACCGGCGGCTTTCGTGTGACACGAAAGGCAGGCCTCACGACCCGGAAAAATCCACTGGAGGTCGCCGATGAATCGCCGGCCCGGAGCCTCGCCTTGCAGGGAGGCCGTGTTGGCACCCGATTCGTCCCACACATAGGTATAACCAACCCAGTCGCCGCTTTCGTGATGCACGAGAAACCGCGTTTCGAGCATCCTGCCCGCAAGCTCAAACGCCTTGAGCAGCATGGTCCCTACCGGAAAGTCGAAATCACCGTCCACGCCGACGCGAATCTTGCCGCCGTCTGGAATCACCATGAAGCGATGTTTTTGCGCACCATCTGACCAAAGCGGTGCGTTCACGTCGAAAGGAATCACACCCGAGACGGGAACACGGAGATCCGCGGGCGTAAAACACCCCGTTGCCAACAAGGTCATCGGAAAGGGATCGTCTGGTTTGCCGGTTGGCAGAGGCAGCGGCCGACAGGTCGTTTGCATCGGTCGCAGGTCGATGCCGAACTGTGTCGCGGGCGCAGAGGTTGCGGCGTCCTGTAAATCGCCGAGGGAGGTGTCCTTGACCGACGGGACACAGTTTGCGCCGTCGACCACAACGGCGTCGACCACATCGCTGTCGACTGGCGCCGTTTGACCTACCTCGACCATCGCCGCATCGCGGATATCCCGACTGTCCGCATCGTTTGCGCCACCGCCACCGGAATCGTCACACGCGACAAGCGCCAGTGAACACGCCGAAAGAAACGGAACGAGCCAACGCGAACAACACAAGCGACGACTACTCCTTTTCAAGGAGATAAATGTGACCGAACAGGTCGAAGATGTACAGCTCGCCGTCTTGTGCCTGACCCACGCCAGCAAATCCGGCAAGGGGAGTCTGTACCGACACCAGATCAGCGGTGTGGTCAATGAAACACTGAGCGGTGCCTTCGACGATGATGAAGGAATAGACCTGATTCTCGACGTAGTCACCGAAGAAAAAACGCCCGTCGGTCAGGGGGATCGCCGTTCCGCGGTAGACAGCGCCACCGGTGATGGCCCGGGAATACCTATCACCCCGTCGCGAATTGGGAATCGGTGGATGTTCGTATTCGAAGACAGGCAAGACGCCGTAGGGTGCCACACCGGTTTCCAAGTACGGGAAATAGGTCACCTCACGCGTACCTTCCATACCGGGATTGTCCCAACCGAAGGTCTCCGAGGAAGTTTTGTCGGCTGGAATGTAGTTGACCTCTTCCCATGCCCCTTCACCCACGTCGACGAAATACAAGTCGCCCGTTTTCGGATCGATCGAACCGCGCCAGGGGTTTCGCAATCCTTCTGCCCAGGCGAAGGGGAACGCACTCGCGCCGGTCATGTTGCCAGCGGGGGGAACACCTGGATTGTCGACATCAAGACGAATGATCTTTCCCAGACCGGGTGTGTTGGCAAGATAGTCCGCACCCGCGCCGCCGCCATCGCCCACGCCTGCATAGAGGAAACCGTCTTTTCTGAACACCAGGAAGCCGCCGTTGTGTCCGTCGTCACAGCAACCGTTGCGTCCATTAACCCCATCGTGCCGAATCGCGATGAGCTCCTTCAGCATCACATCTGCCTTGAGCGGATCGGCCGCCGAACGATGTCCCTCGGCGATCACGACGTCACCCTCATGTCGAGTCGCGACGTAGTACGGATCATCGACCGCCCGGGTATAAAACACGAAGAAGCGACCGTTTGTGGCGTAGTCCGGATGGAAGACGAGGTTGGTGAGACCGCGCTCACCCTGGCCCTGGCCTGCGCCCTGAAAGAACGAGATGCTCCTGCGCATGTCCAGAAAGGGCGTCGGCAGAATATTGCCGTTTTCGAGGATCATGATTCGCCCCGCGCGTTCGGCCACGTAGAATCGGGTCTCGCCCTTGGGCTGCACCATCGCCATGGGTTGCTTCGCTGCTTCCGTCACCAGCGTCATTTTCATCTTCGAGGGAACGCATTCCTTCGGAAGGACGATGGGCAGGACATCCGCTTTTGCGAAGGCGTCCGCCGCGTCCCCGGATGGCACAGCCGTGGCATCCCCCGCGGTCGATCCGTCCCCCGTTACAACTGCGCCGTCCCCCGCTCCGGTCGCGCCATCAGGCACCGCTGCCGCGTCGCTGCCGACGGTATTGTCTCCGTCATCACTGCAAGTCACAAAAACGATGGAAAGGGAAAGAAGGGCTGCGCCAAGCGCCAAAGCTCGAGTCGTCATGGGCCTCAGAATAGGCGTAAAGGTCTATCTTGAGTCCATCGATGTATGTAAAAGATAAAAGATTGTTTCGATTTGACGCAACGCAAGCAGCAGCGAAACGACGCACAACGCCTACCGGTACGGCTGCCTCAACTCGACGGGCTTGTGCGGGCTGCGCAACCGCAGGTTCAACATCTCGACGCCAAAGGCGAAAGCCATTGAGAAATAGATGTAGCCCTTCGGAATGTGTTGCCCAAGCGACTCTCCCACGAGCGTCACGCCGATGAGAATGAGAAAGCTGAGCGCCAACATCTTGACGGTTGGATGCTGATTCACGAAGTCGCCAATCGCACGGGCGAACATCAACATGACCCCAAGCGCGATCACGACCGCCGCGACCATGACGCCGAGATTCGAAACCATCCCGACGGCGGTGATGACCGAATCGAGCGAAAAAACCATGTCGAGCAACACGATCTGAAAGATCGCGGACCGCAACGAGGCGGGCTTGCTGCGGCCGTCCTCTACCCCATCCTCGCCTTCCAGCTTTTCGTGGATCTCAACGACACTCTTGCCAAGGAGGAAGAGACCACCGCTGAGCAAGATGAGACTCTTGCCCGTGATGGGAACGTGCAGGAACGGCATCATGAAGAGCGTGCTGGTCAGCCCCATCAACCACGAAATGCTGAAGAGCAACAGGATTCGTGTCACAAGCGCAAACAGCAGGCCCAGTTGGCGGGCCTTGGCCTGTTGCGCCGTCGGCAACTTTCCCGCCAGGATCGAGATGAATATCACGTTGTCGACGCCGAGCACGATTTCGAGTGCCGTCAGCGTCAACAGCGAAACCCAGATCTCCGGATCGCTTAACCAGTGCATGTGCGTACGGTGTTAGCACCTAGTCCGCGTGGGTGATGGTCCAGTCCGTGGGTTCGCCTTGAATCGTGACCTCGACGGTGTCGCCAACTTTCTTGCCCACCAGCGCCCGTCCAAAAGGCGATCCGGGTGTCACCACGTGGAAAATGCCGTCACCTCCCGGACCGGCAAGCTCAAGCCCCGCACCAACCGGGGCAATAAACAGGGTGCGTCCGTTGCCCTCTTCTCCTTCGACCTCCACCACCGCCCCCACTCGAATCGCCTCGCCCCGCCGCAGGGACTGGGGCCTGAACTCACCCAAGGCGTCAAGTTGCGCGGTCGCCAACGTTTTGCGCTGCTGCAGGCCGCGGGCCAGGTTGACCGCACGATTCGCGCCGCTCGCCGCGTCCTGCTTGGCCTCGGACGCTGCGCGGTGGGCCTCTTGAACACCCGCCAGCAAGTGGGTTCCCAATTGCGCCATCAAGAATGTCTTGTCCATCACCCCGAGGTTAAATCCGTCCACCAAACGCGCAAGAAAGTGGACGGGCCCACGCGATCGCTCACCTTTCGTCCCGGTGTGTTTCGGAAATACGATGGGGGGAGTGAAGGGCGATGCTAGATTGGCCGTCCATTTTTGAGCCCCCCTTTACCCCACAAGGATTCGGACCATGAGCAGCGACATCTTACGGCGCGACATTTTGAAGTGGACCACAACGGCTGCCGCTACCGGCATCGCTGCGACGGTCTTTCGCCCCACCGCACAGGCTGCAAAGGCCAAGACCCCCAAAAAAATCATCCCGATTGGCGTGCAGCTTTGGTCCGTCCGCGAAGAGTGCAAGAAGGACTTTGATGCCACCCTCGCGAAGATCGCCGAAATGGGTTTTCAAGGCGTCGAGTTCGCCGGGTACTACAACTATGCAGCCGACGCGGCAGGGCTACGCAAGAAGCTGGATGCGCTCGGCCTCAAAGCTGCCGGAACACACATCGGTGCCAAGTATTTCATCGGCGACGAACTAAAGAAAACCATCGAATTCCACAAGACGATCGGATGTTCCCTCCTGATCGTGCCAGGCGACGGCCGGTTCACCGATCCCGAGAAGAGCAAGCTGTACGCCGAAGAAATGACGAAGGCAGCCGAGACATTGAAGCCCGAAGGCATGGCCTGCGGTCACCATAACCACACGCACGAGTTCGACAAGGTTGAGGGAAAGACCTACTGGGATCTCTTCGGAGAGCGCACGTCAAAGGACGTCTTCTTCGAGCTCGACATCGGTTGGGTTCGCGAAGCGGGCCTGGATGCGGTCGAGCTCATCAAGCGCAACCCCGGTCGAATTCGTACCACCCACATCAAGGCAAAGCCTGGCAAGGACAAGGGTAAGTTCTTCGTCGGTCAGGACAACTACGACTGGAAGCGTGTCATCAAGGCGGCCTACGATGTCGGTGGAACCGAGTGGTTCCTCATCGAGCAGGAAGACTATCCGGACGGCAAAAGCCCAATGGATTGCACCAAGATCTCGCTCGATGGCTTGAAAAAGATTCTCAAGGGCATGAAGAAGCTGGGTTAGTTCGCGTGTCCGTGCGCTTGCGACCTGAAATTCTGGCACCCGCCGGCGACCGAGCCGCGATGGAGGCCGCCGTGCGGGCGGGTGCCGATGCGGTCTACTTCGGACTGCAGTCTTTCAATGCGCGCGCACGGGCGGAAAACTTCAACGAGAAGGACTTGCCCGAAACCCTTCGCTTCTTGCACGAGCGAGGGGTAAAGGGGGCATGTCGCGCCAAACACCCTCGTATTCGACCACGAGCTTGACGCGGTTGAACAGACGATCCGGGCGTGCGCGAACGCGGGCGTCGATGCCGTGATGGTCCAGGACCCAGGTGTCGCGCGGCTGTGTGCAACGATTGCGCCCGAGATGGACTGGCACGCGTTTACGCAGATGACCTGCACGGATACGTCGGCCGTGAACTGGGCCCGGGATCTTGGCGCCAAACGGGTGGTCTTGCGGCGTGAGTTCACGCTCGACGACATTGCGGCCATCCGCCAGCAGACGGAAATGGACCTGGAGGTGTTTGTTCACGGCGCGCTTTGTGTTGCGTATTCTGGACAGTGCATGACAAGTGAAGCCATTGGTGGCCGCAGCGCAAACCGGGGCGTTCCTTCAAAATCGAGGGGCGATTGAAGGGCGCCGACTACGTGACCGCCACGACACGGCTTTACCGGGAAGCGATCGCGGCGGCCATGGGTGAAGGTTCGCCTCCGTCGGATGCCACACGACAGGCCTCGCTGCAGATGTATTCACGTGGATCGTTTTCCACGCAGCCCCCCAAAGTGCGGCGCAGCTCGTACCGACGATTGCCAGGATGGGTGTGCGACGTTTCCGAATCGAACTGGTGCGGAAAGATGCCACGACCGTGCAGTCGCTGGTCAAAGCGTACCGCGCGCTCATCGCGGGACAGGTGGATGCAACAACCGTTAGACAACAGTTAAAAACAGCATCCGGTTACGGCGTGGTGAGCGGCTCGCTGCGGGTGATCTGACGAGCCCCAACATCAGCGGGCGCCGGCCAACAGTCCCACCTCGCCTGCGGGCAAAGGGAAGTCATACAGACGTACTTCGTCGATTAGACCGTCGAAAAAGTCGCCCACGGCAAGCCAGTTGATGGGTGCGCCGATGGTCAACGGGGTCGTGTCGGGCCCGAGGGGCCAACCAATCATCTTGTCCGCCACCGGTTCTGATGGCGTCGACTCGCCGCGGGGGACACCCGACGCCGGCGCGTCGCCCGAAACGTTCGAGACGGTCAGGACTGCGCAGGGTTTTCGTGCTGCGTTCGCCCGAGTGCGACCATCGGACTGGGACCCAGGGACTCCGAGGAGGTGATTGGATTTACCGCAGCATGGCGAAGCGGAGGTCGATGCGTTAAAGTACGGCGTGGATCACGACGGTCATCAGCCGACGCCGGATGCCGACGAAACCGCCGACGGCGCTTTGTTGGAGCAAGCCGCTCTTGAGCCGTTCAAGACGCATGCGTGGGAGGCATTGACCCCGTCCGAGCGTCTTTCGCGTGCATGGGCGCTTCGATCACGTCTCTTGGATTTGCAGGACGCTCATGATCGAAAGCTTTTTCCGGCACCTTGAAAACTCGAGCGTACGGTACCTGCTGGTTAGCGGGCAAGCCACGATCCTCTATGGCGCAGCCACGTTCTCCGAAGATGTTGACCTTTGGGTTGAGCCTTCACCCGACAACCTTGATCGACTGAAATTGGCCCTGCGCGCGTTGCGTGCTACGTATTACAAATTGACCCCTCCCCTTCATGCCGATATGGCCATGAAGCACCACGGGTTTCATTTCGTGATTCCCGCTGCGCTAAACTCTTTGCCGATCTTTCTTGATGTGATGGGGCGTCCACCCCGCGTTGGTGCCTTTGATGATGCGCATGGCCGATCGCGCCTATTCGATACCGAATGGGGCCGTATTCCAACGGTATCAATACCGGATCTGATTGAACTCAAGAAGACTCAGCGCCCTCGTGACTATCCGATCATCGGAAGACTTGTTCTGGGATACATGAAAGAACGCGGCGATGCCTGCTCGAATGCCGAGCTCGAATGGGCCATCGACAACGTATTCAGTTTGTCTGAATGGAAACGCCTTGTACAAACGCATCCCATTGTTCAACGGGCCTTGCCATCGAATGCGGGGATTCTTCAAAATTCCGCTGAAATATTGGCCGTCGGCGACGTTTTGCCTGTTGTACTCGAAGACAAATTGGAAGACTGGTTTGACCAGCGTACGGCGCCCCTGCGTAAAGCCGACCGTCACTTTTGGCGGCCCGTTATCGACGACTTGCGGCAACTGCGAACACTGGGTGAACTGTTGAAAGAAGGGACGTTGGTCTAGATCGGATGAACGGGCATGATCCGCACGCTAACCCGTGTCACGATGACGGTAGTACCGTGGACTCAAGCCGCGCGTAACTTGCCTCCATGCCGTCCGCCATGCCGGTACCGAGCACCATGTCGCGCACCTCTGCGCTCGGGTAGGTGATGAGCAACGACATCAATGTACCGTCTTGCAGCTCGGTGAGTGTGAGCTCGTTCGTGGTACCTGGGCCGGGGATCCCAACCATTCGCTCGGTTGTGACCGCCCGGTGTGGCGGTTCTGACGAGATGAGCTCACCCTCGAACGCAAAGCCCGGTTGACCTGCTGCCGGACCACCTGGCACGGTGCCTGCGTAGAAGCTGCCGTAGGTCACCCCGTCTATGGTGCAGACCCATGGCGAGAGCACTTTCGAGGTGTAATCGCCCGCTTGCGCCTTCGAGGCCGGAGCCGAGAGCGACGCCACCGCCAAAATTGCCAGAACTCTGAAGAGATCTTTCATTGGACGCGATTCGTTTTGTGTTTCGGGGTTTGCTTCGTACTCCCCAAGGACAGGAGGAACCGGGTGTTGTCGCACAAACATGTGCAAAGAGATCGGCCAGGCGGCCATGCGTCTGCTGATGCGCCGGATCGCGGGCGGTCCAGGAACGCCGATCGAAAAGGTCGAAATCGGGTGCCCGCTGGTGCTGCGGGAGAGCGTGCTGAGCGTTGCCGGGGCGCCGCCTGGTGTTTTGAGGTCGACGACCTAGCGCACAGGCACCATCAGCGATTTTTCTGCCCGAGTGCCGCGAACGGATTGTTGAAGGGCGCCGCGGGCGTCGGTGCCGATGGCCGAACCGCCGGTCGGTTGTCGCGTTGACCCCCGGGCGATTGGGCTGTGTTGCCTTGCCTTGGTTGTGACTCGCTTGCCGACCGTTCCGCTTTCATCGAGAGCGCGATCTGCTTGCGATCCAGCTTGATCTCAATCACCCTTACCGTCACACGATCACCAGCACTTACAACTTCTGCCGGATCTTTCACAAACTTGTCCGACAGTTGCGAAATGTGTACGAGACCATCTTGGTGTACGCCAATGTCGACGAAGGCGCCGAAGTTCGTCACGTTGGTCACAATACCAGGGCACATCATGCCGGGCTGAAGATCCTCCAGCTTGTGAATGTCGGCGCGGAAGGTGAAGGGCACGAAACCATCGCGGGGATCGCGACCGGGTTTTTCAAGTTCCTTGATGATGTCTTCAAAGGTAAAGGCGCCAAGTTCATCCTTCAGTTCGCCGGCTTCCTTGACGCGCTTGACGCCCACCGTACCAAGTAGGCCCGCTGCGGGCACACCCAGTCGCGCCGCCAATCGTTCGAGCGCATCGTAACGCTCGGGATGAACACCGGTATTGTCAAGTGGATGCTCGGCATCGGGAATGCGGAGAAAGCCTGCGGCCTGCTCGAAGGCCTTCTTGGTGAACCGTGACACATCCAGCAGTTGCGTCCGTGAACGGAATAGACCCACCTTGTTCCGATGGTCGACAATCCCACGGGCAAGGCCCGGTCCGATGCCCGACACGTGCGCCAGCAGGTGGTGCGAGGCCGTGTTCAGATTCACGCCGACCTGGTTCACGCAGGAATCAACGACCTCGTCCAGACTCTTTTTCAAGGCGGTTGGCGAAACGTCATGCTGGTACTGACCAACGCCGATGCTCTTGGGATCGATCTTCACAAGCTCGGCCAGCGGATCTTGCAAGCGACGGGCGATGGAAATCGCACCACGAATGGTGAGGTCCAGATCGGGGAACTCGTCACGCGCGGTATCGCTGGCGCTGTAGACGCTCGCGCCAGCCTCGCTGACCATGACGACAGGGACTTCCACGCTGCCATTTCGCAAAGCCTCGCGCACAAAGGTTTCGGTCTCGCGACCGGCGGTACCGTTTCCGATCGCAACCGCACGAATGTTGCCTTTTTTCACCAGTTCAACAAGCACGGCCGAAGCCGAGCCTCGACCCGATGGTGTTTCCAGGTGAATGACACCCGAGCCCAGGTATTTTCCGGAATCCTCGACGATGGCCAATTTGCAACCGGTGCGCAAACCAGGATCGACACCAAGCACGGCTTTTGATCCGAAGGGCGCCGCCAACAACAACTTGCGCACGTTCTCCGCGAATACGACAATCGCTGCGGTATCCGCAATCTCCCGCAACGCCTTGTGAACTTCGTTTTCGATCGAAGGGGCAACGTAGGCGCGCAAGGCCATGCGTGCTGCACGTTTCAACATTGGCGCACCGACAAAGCTCGCATCGGGACAGGCGGCTTTCTCGAATTCAACCAGGAGCGCATCCAGCAAGGGATCGTCTTTCGAATCTTCTTCAAGACGGCCACCGAGCGAAAGCGAAAGCTCTTCCTCCATCCATCCGCGCCGCATGGCCAGATAGCGATGCGAGCTCTGCGGTTTGAGCAACTCTTTGACCGACTCTTGATAATCGAAGTAGTTCTCGAAGCGGCTCGGCGTCTTGGCCTTGTCCGACTTGCGGGTTCGGCAGCAGCCCTTCTCCATAAACGACTCGCGAACGGTCTGTCGCAATGAGGGCGACTCGGACAACCGTTCGATGACGATCTCGGCTGCCCCCGCAAGAGCAGCCTGCGCATCGGCAATGCCTTTTTCCGAGTCGACAAAGGTCAAGGCAAATACCTCAGGCGCGAGATCGGGTTCGGCAGCCTTGCCGTGTCCGCGCGCCCACAACCAATCGGTCAGCGGTGCAAGTCCCGCCTCGCGCGCAGTTTGCGCCTTCGTCTTGCGCTTTTGTTTGTAGGGCAAGTACAAATCTTCGAGTGCCGTCTCGTCGAAAGTCGATCGAATCCGCGCTTCGAGTTCCGGGGTGTTTTTTCCCTGACGGGTGATCTCCTCAACGATAAACGTCTGACGTTTCGTCAGCGCGTCCCAGCGTTCGTTGGACTCCAAAACTTGTCGCACCGCGACCTCGTCGAGGTTGCCCGTTTGTTCCTTGCGATAGCGCGCGATAAACGGAACCGTTGCGCCACCTTCGGCGAGACTGATGATCGCCTGCGCACCTTGCAACGGGATCTGCGGATGCTGAGTTCGGAACCATTCTTGAAAGGTCAACGGCGATGGCATGAGCCAGTGAGACTACAACAGCCGTCGGACACGATCGTCGAAAAAATGGATCTGACGGGCGTGAATACGGTTGGTGCTACCGGCGTCAGCGTCGGCCTCTCCTGGTTGAAGTAGGCCGCGCGCCAACGCCGACTGCGCGTTAGTTCGCGGCTTTCAGCTCAAGGATCTTGATGCTGCGAAGCTCGATCTTGTCGCCGTGATCTTGCAGATCGATGTGGCCCTTCGACATCTTTCCGTATTTCTCGGCCTTCTTCCACTTGCTCGCGGCAACCCGGGCAGTCCAGTCGGCACTGCCGAACTCGGCTTCGACAACTTTCTCGCCGTTCAGCCAGTGTTCAACATGGTTTCCGTTTACAACGAGTCGGGTTCGATTCCACTCGCCAGCCGGTTTTGCGACCGACTTGGTTGGCGAGTAAACGTCGTACAACGAACCGGCTCGGTGGTTGCCGTCAATGCCAGCGGTCGCGTCGGGGTGTTTGGCATCGTCGAGCAACTGGTACTCCGGACCCGACATATAGGGCGCCTCATCCGTTTGAGCCACGCGATAGATCAAACCGCTGTTGCCACCGGGAGCAATCTTCCAATCCAAGACCAGCTCGAAGTCCTGGTACTCGGCCTCTGTCATGATGTCACCGCCCTTGCCGTCGAGGGTCAACACGCCCTTGATGACCTTCCAGCTTTCGGGAATGGCAGGCGACTTGTATCCGACCCAGCCCTTGGTGGACTTGCCATCAAACAACAACTTCCAACCCGCCTTCTTCTCGGCCTTGGTCAAAGTATTTGGCTTTTCTGCGGCGGTCTTCTTGTCGGCTGCGACAGCGCCTCCGGCCCCAAACGCCATCAGGCATCCCAGGACGACAAACATTCGGCGGATCATCATCGTATCTCCTTATTGTTGTGTTGAAAGGCGGCAAGCCGCCCGGATCAATGCCCTCAATCGGTCGGGCTCGGTCGCGGAAGTTTTGCACATGAAGCCACTTTTGTGGGCGAAATGCACGTCTGGTTCGTCCTGCACCCGGGAAAAGTCAAGCGAGGCATGATCTTCGTAACGGCCAATGCCAAAGCCGTTGCCCCTTCGGTCGGGGTACACCATGGCGGCAATGCGCTTCTCCAGTTTCGCTGCGCGAATATAGGCCGCCACCGCATTCGAGGGCTCGTCCACGGGGATCTCTGTGCGCGGCAAGTACACCGCCTCGATCACGCCACCCGGAACATCCAGACGCCATATCGAGGCGTGTTCATTCATAAAGTTGATCTGCTGTCGCACATTTTCCAGATACGACACCATGTCTTCACCGATAAAGCGCATCACTTCGTAAAGGGGATTCCCCACCTGAAGGGAGGTGCAGGCCGCAAAGCGCCGCAAGAGGGTGATGTCGATGGGCGAATTCAGTTTTGCGAGCGACTCGCGGTCGATCCCCAGCCACTTGGCCGTGTGATTTGGGCCACGCGAGTCGAACCATTCGGCCGGCTCCAACCACGGGCAGAACAACAACGCATCCTCGTAAAGGCCGTAGTGCTGCAAGACAAGACTGATTGAACAGGTAGGCGCATGTTCGCGTGGGAAGTGATGGTGATCGAAGTTCATGCGCAGGGCGGCGTGCTCCCCTCCCACATCGACGATCGCCACCTGCGAATCATTCAATTCCTCCGGAGTCGGATCGCGCCGGACAACGGGCGCACCCGATTTTGCCATCAGCACACAAACAGCCAGAAAGTCGTCTTTGTGGGCACCGCCCGGATGGGTCACAATTCGCGTCAAGTTCACGTTCAGTTGTCTTTCGATACGGTTATTTGGAAAGCGGAAGTTCTCGCGTCGAACCTGGCGCAAGCGCCGTACGCTTTCCCTTCCAGATGAACTCGCCCGGCACGCCCGGGGGTAGTTCAATCCGGGCGATCCGCTTGTTGGCTTTTTCTTCGATCGAAACCAGGATGTGTCCGCCGGAGGGATGGGGCATGCGTCCCTGCACGTTCGTTAGCTTGCCTGGCGACGGTGCAATGCGTACCTTCGCAAAACCCGGCGCCGACGGCTCTATGCCCAGCGTGATTGCCAACATGCCAAGCGCAGGATGCGCGGTCCAGGCATGCGAATCGGTGCGCGTCGGATCGCTGAACTCCGGAAAGGTGGTCAACCCAAGACCAAGCATCTTGCGCCACGGTTCGATGAGCGAAAGAAACGTGTCACCGCGACCCACCCGAGCCAGCGCGACGTGCAAGTAGTACCGGAAGTAGATGCTCGCGGGCGCGATGTCGCCTTTGGGCGTTTTTCCACCCGGCGCCTTCTGACCCAACTGAAGCACTCCGTCGGCGAGGGACTCGCGTTGCTTCCCGGCAAGCACACCCTGCCAAAGTGCCAGAATGTTCACGTCGTGGCTGAACTCCTTCGATTCCGGATTGTCGCACAACAAGCCCCGTTTCGAATCGAACAATCGCGCAATGGCAGACGAGGCCCGTGTTGCGGCTTTTTGGTACGCGGTTGCGATCATCGGTTCACCCAGTGCCCTCTCAAGCGCGGCGGCTTCGCGAAGCGCGGCAACGAATTGTAAGGTCACGGCCGCAGATCCACCGGTATCGCTCTGGCGCGCGTTGCCGGCAGCGGGATCCACGTGCGACCACCAGTGAATGTATCCCAGCAAACCGTCGGAACGCTGGCGGACGAGGAAGTGTTGCAACACGGCCCGAATGCCCGGCAGACGCGCACGAACGAACTCAGGATCGTTTCGGTACATCCAGAAGTCGTGCACCATCCCCACCCAGAATAGCGAATAGGGCGGAATGTACTGCGCGTCGCGCGTGGGATAACGGCTCATGGTCAGGCCATCCGCGGTGCGCGAATTGTCAAAGGCCACGATCGCCTGCTTGGCCAAACGATCTTCATCTGACATCACGTACGACAAAAGCGCCGTGATGCGCGTGTCCCCAACATATTGCAGCTGTTCCCAGTAGGGCGAATCCATGTAGGTTTCCCATGCCGAGATGCGCAGCGTTCGAAACGCCATATCCCACAAAGATTTCAGCTGAGGATCGTTGGCGGAAAAATCGGCTTTCTGCTCAAGTGGGAAGGCCGTTGACAGGGCAGCCACGTTCTCGATCTCCACGCGCTCGCCAGCAGCAACGACCTCGATTTGCAAGTATCGCCAGGCCCGCCACCAGAGTGTTTCCAGCGTCCGTGACTGTCCATCGAGAACGAATTCGTCGTACAAACCGACCAGAGTCTTGCCCTCGATCTCGTTTCGGTTGCCTTTCGTTCCGTCGGCCGCGAACAAACTCTCGGCATAGTGCACCCGAATCCGCGCGCCCTTTCCGTGCGAGACACGGATGCGAGGATAGGCATTCACGATCTCCTTGCGATCGAGCAACACGGTCCCGTTTTCCTTCGCCGCGACGATCATACGGCCGGCCTCAGGGAACCCTGGTTCAAGCGCAACACGACCCGACTGCCGGACGACCTTGCCCACCGGGGTTGGACCTTCCTGCATTGGCGGCAACGGATCGGCCATCAACAACCAGCCATCCGGCGTCATTTCATGCGGACGCCCATCGCGCAGTCCGCGCGGCGTCCCGGCGCCCAGCGATACCGCCGGCAACCACGGGTGTTGCGGCGAGGTGCGCAGGGAATCCCAGTCCCAGTTCCAGAGCCTTGCGTCACGGCGTTCGGCAGGACCCGCTGCGTAGAAGAAATGGCGTTCGATAATCGGGCGTTTGCCTTCAAGGTTGGAGGCATGTCCCCTGTCGACCTGCGCTTCCCAGGTCTTGTTCGTATCGAAGCCCTCGGCGTCGGGCGTCACACCTTGCAGGATGAAACCGGTTCGCCGCGTGACCTGTGCCATCGGCCCCTTGAGACCAAAGGTCCAGATCGTCGCCGCCACAATGTTCTTTCCCGGTTTCAGAAATGGCGCGAGATCGTAGGTTCGATACCGCCAGTGCTCGATGTCCGAGCGCGAGGGACCGGCGCCCACCCGCTTGCCATTCACGTGTAGTACGTATCGAGGATCACCACTCACGTTGACGGGGACCGCAGTCGGAACCGCCTGAAGATCGATCACCTTGCGGAGGTGAATCACCGATTCATCGCGTTCCGGCGCATCCTTCGCGGATATCCAGGATGCACGCCAGGTTGCGCGCTCAAGGGGTTCCGTCGGATTGGGCGTTCCCGGCGCCGCCGGTTCGACAAACGAAAACAGAAGGACCAATGCTGGTACAATGGACATGTTCAATTCAACGAGGCGCGAGCGGTTGCGAAACGGGCGCTTCGGGCTGCCAGGGCGTGACCATCTGCACGTGCAGCGTCAGTCTTTCCAAGCAATTTGATGCGGTCGGCTGCCGAGGGATGGGTCGCAAACATGCCACCCTTGGTATTGCCCTGCTTCGCGCGCAATGTCTCAAGGTAGGAGGCGAACGCCCGCGT
>Ga0105046_10001069_pt1 | contig 41191 bp, 34 predicted proteins | sample MAT03_FD_78385 | JGI IMG/M metagenome (GOLD analysis project Ga0105046, IMG submission 78385) | Freshwater microbial communities from Lake Fryxell liftoff mats and glacier meltwater in Antarctica - MAT-03 (megahit assembly) | ecosystem: Environmental > Aquatic > Freshwater > Ice > Liftoff... | reverse complement strand
TCCCCGCCAAGCCCATCGCCCGCATCAGGCGCTCGACTGTGCATTTGGCGACCTTGGTTCCCTCGCGCCGAAGCTGGTGCCAGATCTTGCGCGTGCCATAGAGACCAAAGCTGGCAGTATGAGGGGGAGCGGCGAGAGAAGGCCCGAAAACGTACGCTAAGCTGCTAAAGGGCGAGCGGTCGGCGACGTGCTCTCCATTCGAAAGCTCCGCCAATGAGAAGGAGCACGATCGAGCCGATCGAGATGCGACGGAGAATTCGTTGAACTGGAATGCCGACCTCACCCGTCCGCCAGTACGTCCACTCGCTAGCTAGCCGGGACGCCAGAGAGGGATCACCAGTCTCAAGAACGACGATCCCGTCGCCACTGTCAGGATCAAAGCGCGCAGAGGTGTTGATCGCCGGGGCGTTGCCGCCATCGTGCCCGATGATGAAGCCTCCCTTGCCATTGGGCACATAGAGGATCAAGCCCAGCCCCCAATGATCACGGCCGAACTGGGCGGCGTGAGGATTGCGCATCAGTTCCAGCGTGCGCGGCGACAAGACGCCTCGACCGGGGGGCTCGCCAGCGGGACCGGGCAGGTGAATTTGAATGAAGCGCGTGAGGTCTGCGGCCGAGGTGTAGAGCGAGGCTGCACCGGTTGCGGCGTAGCGATAGTGCGGCGTCTCGGACCCGTCCGCGTCGTAGAAGGTTGCGAGGTTGTCGGCTCCCCCCAACCGGTACGTCGAACGGCGCATGCCCAGAGGGTCCAATACCGCGCGCTTCATGTAGATGGCGAACGGCTCTCCAGTGACTTCCTCGATCACGAGCTGAAGGAGCGTGTAGCCGCCCCCGGAGTAACGCCAGCGCGAGCCGGGTTCGGTGCCAAGTTTGACGGCACCACCCGCCCCGGGAGCGGCATCGGCGGCTTGGCTCAAGGACGCCTCTAGCGTCTGGACCGGCTTGCCGGGCGCGAAGCCTAGATAGCCGAGCCCGTCTGTCAGACCGGCAGTGTGGCTGAGCAGCCGTCGGATTGTGACCGCCTCGCGATTGAAATCGCTAGGTGGCAGTCGCCAGCGTTTGAGATACGTCTCCGCTGGAGCGTCGAGATCGAGCCGCCCCGACTCCACCAAGGTCAGCACGCCCCACGCGGTAACCCACTTGCTTAGGGAGGCGACCTGGAAGAGCGTGTCGCGATCGACGGGTTTGCCCTTCGAGGCGAAGTGCTGGTCGAAAACTTGGCCGTCCTCCATCAGCACAAAAGCGACGTTTCCCTCATGGCCGGCCAGTATCTGGCTCACGGCGGCTTGCATAAAAGCGCGGGGCTCGGCGTCGGCGAGTGGCTGCCGCCCCCAGCCTTGCAGGGTCGCGATGATCGCCAGCCCGCTCCAGGCTATGACGGCAAGTAGAGTACAAGCGGCGATCACGATCAGTCGCCGAAGCCGTCGGCTCGCCCTCATCCGGGCAATAAGCGGCTTCTGAGCGATCACCGTACCACTCTGCCGCCCCGTCCGAGCAGCTTTTCGCCATCGGACCGAATTTGTCCATCAGGCGTAACGTGCCGGTAGAGGGTTTGGCGCGTGACACCGAGTTCGGCGCACAGCTCGCCCACCTTCGTTTCCGGTTTGCCCATCGCGGCCTGCGCGAGCCGGAGCTTGGCGGGCGTCATCTTGAAGGGGCGTCCGCCCTGCCGACCGCGGGCACGCGCGGAGGCGAGCCCCGCCTTGGTGCGCTCGACGATCAGCTCGCGCTCGAACTCTGCGAGCCCTGCGAAGATAGCGAAGATCAGCCGACCGTTCGCGGTCGTGGTGTCGATCGATGCGCCTTCGCCGGCGAGCACTTTGAGGCCGATCTCCCGCTTCGTCAGGTCGCCGACCAGATTGACCAGGTGCCGCAGGTCACGGCCGAGCCGGTCGAGCTTCCAGGTGACCAGCGTGTCGCCCACGCGTAGCGCCTTCAGCGCTGCGCCGAGCCCGGGGCGATCGTCGCACCGGCCGGACGCGCTGTCCTCGTAAATGTGGTCGGGATCGACGCCGGCCGCGATCAGCGCGTCGCGTTGCAGGTCGTGGACCTGGCTGCCGTCGGCTTTCGAAACCCGGGCATAGCCGATGAGCGTCGTCACATATTCGTCCGTCTGCGTGACAAAGCCGAAGCGCCCGCCACGATGCGGCTATCCTGTCACTTAACCCGTGTTCCTGTCTATGCTCCATGAACATGGCGAAAAACTGATTGCGTGACGATCGCCGGGAGGATGCGCGATGCCAGCGAAGACGATCCTCTCACCCGGGCAGCGCGCCGCGATTTTCAACCCGACAACCGACCGGGAAACAATCGAGCGACTCTACACGCTTGGACCTGACGACCTCGTCCAAGTATGTCGACGGCGACGCGGAACCAACCGGATCGGCTATGCGGTCCAGCTCTGCTATCTGCGCCACCCAGGGCGAGCGCTGCTCCTTAGGGAAGCGCCCGCACCCGCGTTGCTGGACCTGCTCCACGGTCAGGTTGGCGGTGCCCCCGACGATTTCGGCCGCTATGCCACCCGGGCCCCGACCTTGCGCGAGCATCGCGCCGAGATTGAGGCGCTGCTCGGGCTTCGCGCGTTCGATCGAGCCGACATGCGGGCGATGCTGGTGCTCGGCATGGAGGTCGCCACGTCGACCGACCGCGGCGAGCCGATCGTCGCCGCCATGATGGAGCGATTGCGGCTGAACAGGATCGTCGTGCCCGCAGCCTCGACGCTGGAGAGGGTAGCACTTATCGCGCGCACCCAAGCGCGACGAACCGCCTTTGCAGGCTTGATCCGCGACTGCTCGCCCGAGCAGGAGGCGGCCCTCGACAGCCTGATCGATGCGAGCGAACAGGGCCGCACCGACATCGGCTGGATCCGCGACTGGTCGGAAGCGCCGTCCGCGTCCAACTTCAAGGCGCTGGTCGAGCGTCTCGACCGCGTCCGTTCGCTCGGAATCGAGCCCGATCGTGCGCGTCGCATCCACGGTGCCCGATATGCCGTGATCGCTCGTGTCGCGGGGATCGTGACCGCCCAGCACCTTCGGCGTCTCGCACGGAGCAGGCGACTCGCGACGCTGATCGCGTTCGCGATCGAGATGGAGGCGGCGCTTACCGACGCCGCCCTGGTCATGGTCGAGAAGTTGATCGGCTCGCTGTTCCGCCGTGCCGATCGCACCCGGACCGAGCGGCTGCTTGGCAGCGCCCGGCTCCTGAAAGACACCGCCCGGGTTCATGTCCGGCTCGGGCGGTTGCTCATGGAGACGCGCACCAATGGCCGTGACCCGCTTCGTGCTATCGAGGACCGGTTCGGCTGGGATCAGCTCGAGCGCAGCGTCCGGTTTGCAGAGGAACTCACCCGCGGAAGCGAGGATGGTCTTGAGGAGGTGGTCGAGCGCTACCCAGTCGTACGCCGGTTCGCACCCACATTCCTGGCCGCGTTCACGTTCCGGGCGGCGCGGCCTGGCGACCCGCTGATCGGCGCGATTGAGGTGCTGCGGCGCGTTTACCGCGATGGCCGCTCGATATTGCCGAAGCGGGTGCCGACCACCTTCCTGAAGCCGCGATGGCGGAAGGTCGTGTTCCTCGCCGGGGGCGGACTGGATCGCCGAGCCTACGAGATCGCGGTCATTGTCCACCTGCGCGAGCGGCTCGCCTCGGGCAGCATCTGGATCGACGGCAGCCGGGCGTATCGCACCCTCGACGATTATCTTCTGCCCCAGCCGACGTTCGCCGTTATGCGCGAGGAAGGTCGGCTCGGCCTTGCGGTCGCGCCCAAGTTCCGGGACTGGTACGAGGAACGTCGCGAGCGGCTGAACAGGCGCATGGACGAAGTGGAGCGCGCCGCGGCTGCGGGCGAGCTGGTCGACGTCGTGATCGCGGGTGGCGAGCTGACCATCTCGCCACTGCGTCGCGCGGTTCCGGACCAAGCCGAGGAATTGAAGGCTCGGCTGTACGCGCTGCTGCCGCGCGTGCGCGTCACCGATCTCCTGGTCGAGGTCGCAGTCTGGTCGGGGTTTGCCGACCAGTTCGTCCACGCACGCAGCGGCGAGTCCGCGTCCGACCAGTCTGCCCTGATGGGCACGATCCTCGCCGATGCGACCAACCTCGGGCTCGGCCGTATGGCGGAGAGCTCGCGCGGGCTGACGCTGCCCCGCCTTCGCTGGACCGCGGAATGGCACGTCCGTGACGAGACGTACCTGTCGGCGCTCGCTGCAATCGTCGACGCGCATCGCGCGCACCCGCTCGGTGCGGTGTGGGGTCCAGGCGATACCTCGTCGTCCGACGGGCAGTTCTTCCGGGCGGGAGGCCGCGGCGAAGCGCGCGCCGACCATAATGCGCGCTACGGCTCCGAGCCAGGCGTCCTGTTCTACACCCACGTCTCCGATCGGTTCACGCCGTTCCATACGAAGGTCATCGCCGCGAACGCGAGCGAAGCCGCCCACGTCATCGATGGCCTGCTCGATCACGAGAGCGAACTCGTCATTCGCGAGCATGCGACCGACACGGCGGGCGCGGTCGATCATGTGTTCGGGCTCTGCCACCTGCTCGGGTTCCGGTTCGCGCCGCGCATCCGCGACCTGAACGAGCGAAGGCTCTACGGCCTGTCACCGCTTGACGCCTGGCCGACCCTTCGTCCCCTGGTCGCGGGACCGATCAACGTGCGCGCGATTGAGGAGCATTGGGACGAGACGCTGCGGCTCGCCGCCTCCATCCGGGCAGGCACCGTCACCGCATCCGCCATGCTGCGGAAGCTGGCAGGCTACCCGCGGCAGAACCCGGTCGCCCGCGCGCTCCGCGAGATCGGGCGCGTCGAGCGGACGCTGTTCATGCTCGACTGGTTCGACGATCCCGAGCAACGGCGCCGCACCGGCAGCATCCTCAACAAGGGCGAGGCCAGGAACGCGCTCGCCCGCGCCATTTTCTTCAACCGTCTGGGCGAGCTGCGCGATCGCACCTTCGAGAACCAGCGTCACCGCGCCTCCGGATTGACGCTGGTCACGGCCGCGGTGACGCTCTGGAATACCGTCTATCTCGACCGCGCCGTCCGGCATCTGCGCGGCACCGGTGTCGACGTGCCGGACGAGTTGCTCGCCCATGTCGCGCCGCTCGGATGGGAGCATGTCGGGCTGACCGGCGACTATCTCTGGAGCGAACTCGACCGCCCACGCGAGCGGTTCAGGCCGCTGCGGCTTTCCACGGCAAACCGCAGGGCTTAGCGTACGTTTTTGGGCCTTCTCTCACCGGCCCCCTATCATCGCGGAAGCATCGAACGAAACCCGTTCGAGCCGGACAAGCCGTATCGCCGGTAGCTGCGTTGTCGGTATGTCAGCACCGAGGTTCTGCTAATGCCCAACTCGTCTGCGATTTGCGCGGCGTTTTGACCGGCTATCGTCCGGGCACAAACTTCTGCTTCCCGCCGAGTCAGTTCTGGCGCAACGCGCGATAGCAAGAGTTGCCATTCGTCGATCGAAGTCAATGGCTTGAGCGCGCGGCGCTTGGCACCAAGGATCGAACTCAAGGTGGTGTGCGCGATATCCGTCAGTTCGGTGGAACACCATTCATGGCTGCCTTTACGCGAATAGAAGTTCGCGACGATCCAACCCTCGCTGGCATGGAAACCGTAAGACAGCTTTGCGCATATTCCCGGCTGATCGAAGCACGTTCGTCGATATTCCCCGAGCTTGATTTGCGATGCATCGATGCGTGCGGCGATCGCTCGACCAGGCGCTGTTCCCAGGCGCAGGTTCGTCATCGAGTCGAAGCGGTAAAAACGCTTCGCATATTCTGCGGCGCGAATATGTTGATTGGATATCTCGCTCGACGACGCAATAAGTGAGGGCAACGTCCCCGCCCACGTATCGAACACGTATATTTCGTCGATCGGAGCTACGCGTTGCGCTGCATTCAGCAGGATAGCCCCGAAATTTGGCTCTGTCGCGGCATTGATAAGGATCGCCATCGCATCGCAGTCGAGCGTGCTTTCGGCGTTGCTGTTCTGCCGCGAGCTCGCCTCCTTGTCCTTAGCCCTGATGACAACACGTCGCGCCATAAGTGTTACCGGATATAACTTACGGAGGTTCTTATGTCTAAATTATTCGCATCGTCAGGTGACCTCACCGAGAAGGTCGAAAACCTCGAGATCATCGCCGATGGGGTTTATGCGCTCACGGCAGGCGGAGATCCGAACGTCGGCGCAATCGAGGGGGAAGATTTTCTGGTTTGTTTTGAGGCGCGCGCAACGCCAGTCGCGGCGCGTGAATGGCTGTCCAAACTTCGCGAGCACACCGAAAAGCCCGTTCGCTACCTTGTCTTGACGCATTACCACGCGGTACGTGTTCTGGGTGCGAGCGCCTTCGAGGCCGACGAGATCGTCGCGAGTACCGCCACCCGCCGCTTGATAGAGGAGCGTGGCCGCGAAGATTGGGACAGCGAATACGGGCGCATGCCGCGGCTTTTCAAAGATCCAGAGTCGATCCCCGGGCTAACCTGGCCAACACGAACCTTCGAGGATCACCACGTCATCGAACTGGGGGGCGACCGGGGCCGGATCGACCTGCAATTTTGCGGCCGGGGGCATACTGCCGGTGACATCGTCGCATGGCACGATAAGTCTCGCACTCTGTTTACCGGCGACCTCGTCGAAGCCGAGGCAGCGCTATACACCGGCGATGCGTTCCATAGCGAATGGGCGTCGGCGACCCTGGACCGCGTCAAGGCTTTCCGGGCAGAGCATATTGTGGGGGGGCGCGGTAGCGTCGCTCACGGCTCCTTTGCCTGTGACGCAGCGATCGAGCAGACACGGGCATTCCTGACAGGCATGATCGAGCATGTGGGTGCCGCTCATCGGCGCGGCGGGACGCTGAACGACGCGTTCCAGGCAACCCACGCCGCACTAGCGCCAAAATTCGGGCATTGGCCGATATTCGAGCACTGCCTTCCCTTCAACGTCCAGCGCTTGTGGGACGAATTCGACGGTATCGATTGGCCACGCATATGGACCATGGAGCGTGACCGTGAAGTGTGGGCGCAGCTGCAAGGCTGACCGATGAAGGACGTCCGTGCCAAGAGCGTCTGGCGGCGCATAGCCACGACGCCTGCGCCAGACTCTGAGGTCCACCATGCGTCGGTTGTGATCGTCGGTGCCGGACCGGTCGGCCTAACCCTTGCGCTTGACCTTGCCCGGCGAGGCAGAAAAGTCGTCGTGATTAGCCGGTTCGACTATATCGCCGCAGGGTCGAGAGCTATCTGCTTTGCGAAACGAACGCTCGATATCTGGCGCGGGCTGGGGGTGTGCGACGCGATGATCGCCCGTGGAGTCCGTTGGGATACGGGGAAATTGTTCTGGCGAGACGACGACGCCCCGATCTATCAGTTCAACCTCTCCGCTGCACAAGACGAACAGAGCCCGGCATTCATCAACATCCAGCAATATCTGGTCGAGGAAATCCTCGTCGAGGCGCTAATGGGCTATGATGATGTAGATATACGATGGGGCCATGATGTCCTAGACGTGTCCCCGGGCGGAAATCAGTCAATCCTGCGTATTGCGGCCGCCGGCCGGAGTTATGAACTGGCCGCCGATTGGGTCGTCGCATGCGACGGTAGCCGCTCCACAGTAAGGCAGTCGCTGAAGCTTGAGTTTGAAGGGCGCGTATTTGAGGACAATTTCCTGATCGCGGATATCCGGATGACGATGGATCGCCCGTCCGAACGGTGGTTTTGGTTCGATCCGCCCTTCAACCGAGGTGGATCGGCGCTGCTTCATAAACAGCCCGACGATGTCTGGCGCCTTGATTTTCAGCTCGGTTGGGACATCGACCGACAAGCCTGTGTAAAACCGGAAAACGTCGAGCGGCTCGTGCGCGCCATGCTGGGGCAAGACGTCGAATTCACGCCCGAATGGTACAGCGTCTACACATTCCAGTGTCGTCGCATGGAACGCTTTGTCTGGGGCAATGTCATTTTCGCGGGCGACGCGGCCCATCTCGTCTCGCCGTTCGGCGCAAGGGGTTGCAACGGCGGCATCGCCGACGTCGCGAATCTGGGATGGAAGCTCGACGCCGTCATTGCCGGTCGGGCGGGGCGGGGCCTGATCGAAACCTATAATGAGGAAGCAATCACAATTGCGGATGCCAACATCCTGCATTCGACCCGCTCGACCGATTTTATGACACCGAAAAGCAACGCAAGCCGCCAGTTGCGCGACGCCGTGCTCGAACTTGCCCGCGACTATGAGTTCGCCCGGCCGATGGTGAATTCTGGTCGGTTGTCGACAGCCGTCTCGCTGCACGGCTCGTCGCTCAATACGCCCGATCCGGGTGACGCTTTCGATGTCGGCATCCAGCCCGGTTCGCCCTTGCCCGACGCGCCGATTGCCGACGGCTGGTTGCTTGGTGGGCTCGACTCGCAGCGCGCCACTCTGTTGGCGAACGCCTGGACGGGTGACCTGCCCGACAACGTGGACTTGATCGACATAGCCGTTTCGGCCGACCCCCTGCTCGCCGCGCGATACAGGCTGGACCCCGGTGCGGCGATGTTGGTGCGGCCCGACCATTATGTGGCCGCGCGCTGGCGGCACCCGACGGTGGACGCCATCGCACAGGCTGCTGATCGGTGCCTGGGGGTCCTTCCACCATGCACCTGAACCTGCGCCCCAATCTGTCCGATCCTGACGACATTTACGCACAAATTATCTCAGGCCATGACGGGCTCGATGACGAGGCAAGCCAACGCCTGAATGCGCGTTTGATTCTGATTCTAATCAATCATATCGGCGAACCGGGGGTCATCGCCGAGGCGATATCGGCGGCGAGATTGGGCGTGGTTCGCGATCAGTCAGCACCGTCCTCAAAATAAAGTTTGGCCAGCAATTCGGTGCGCGAACACACTTTCGCGGTCCTGTAGATTTGCGCGAGATGTGATTTGACCGTCGGCAGTTCAATCGCCGCGTATCGACCAATCTCCTGATTGCTTGCACCCGACTTGACCAGTTGGATGATGTCGATCTGACGCTTGGTGAAGGCAAAGCGCCGCAACAGCCTCGAGTCATTGATTGTCGGACGTTCGACGCACAAGGACTTTATCGTGCACTCGATAAAGCCATGGACGTGGCTAAGCTGAATGAGTTCGGCATCGGCAAAGCTGCCGAGTGCCGCTGAACGCAGCAGCGAAACGCCCGCAACGATGCGTCCCGCCGAACGGAAGTAGAGATCGACCTCATGCGCGACGTTGATCGGCCGCATGAACTGACCGAAATAGTCGTCGTACTGGTGGCGAATACAGCTGGCGATGGTAGCGCTGCTCACCACGGAGGTTACGCCATCGTTGTAGTGGCGGGGATGATACGGATCGATGTCGATGAAATCGGCGAGATAGGTTGGCAGGGCTTCGTAGCCGATCCGATACATGCCGTGGCTGTGCACGCGCAGTCGGTCATCGACGAGGTAGAAACACGCTCCTGTAACAGGAACGAGCCGCGAGAGCATGCGAAGCAACTCGTTGCGATACGCGATGACGGGTGTGTCCGGCGTCATGCTTCCAATCGGGCACCGGCAAGATACGCCTCGGCCAGCGCGCAAGCCCGCTCGACGATGAAATTCGTCATTGTACGCGCCGTTTCGGTTTCAGGCCGCGTCATCACCCAGCCAACATAGGTCGACGCCCGCAATGCGAGGAACAGGTTCAGATCGACTTCAAGGTCAACAACGACGGCGCGTGCGCCCGTGTAACCGCTGAGTAACGCCGCCCGGATTTCGGGATAAGACGGGTCGTCCATCAGGAAAAACAGGGCAGTGGATAGCTCGAACAGGAACCAGCCTTCACCGCAATCGTCAAAGTCGATGACGTTGAGCTGTTCCGGCGTCGCCAGCACGTTTTCGGCAACAAGATCGGCGTGGATCAATCCATAAAGATCATTGCCCTTACCGATGCGTTCGAGCGCCAAAGCTGCCGTACTCCGGAACCTCGACAGCAGGGCCGCCTGTGCACTTGTTAGAGCGGAGAACTCCCAGAACCGGCCCCAGACCGGTTCCTCGCCGACCAGGCCATCGGCGTCCCATTTCTTTCTCTTGAAGCCCTGCGGACGCTGCCAATGGCACCCATGGTCGTGAAGACTGGCCGCCAACGCACCGACTTGCCAATAGAGGTCGATTCGGCGCGTTGTGTCGGCGGGATCAAGGTCGGCCAAGGCTTCCCCATCGACCCACGACAATAAGTCAATGTATCGACGGGACGCGTCGTCCGGCGAAGCCGCCTCGACCAAAAGGCCTCCGTCTCGCGCTGGAACGACCTGCGGCACGGCGACGCCTGCATCCGCCAGGGCTGTCATCCAGGCGAGTTCGGACAGCAATTCCGTGCGGTCGTGGTAGCCTGTCCGGTGGAGACGCAGAACGCCGCGCTGCTCCTGCGGCGTCGCCACCTCGAACACCGCATTTTCGCGGTATTTTAACAGGCGCACGATTTCAAAAGGCTGTGTCCAGTGCCCAAGCGCTGCTTGGGCAATTTCCGTAAGCCGCGCGACTTGGGTGTCGTGCGGGAGCTCGTCAAATCGTTGCGCATCGGTTGTCATGACAGTCTCTCCAAAACCGTATCAAGGGCCTCGACGACCCGATCCGCGTCCGGCTTCGACAGGACCATCGGCGGGCGAAGCTTCAGGATATTGCCGTGGGGGCCGATGCGACTGACAAGCACACCTTCGTCCCGCATTGCATCGACAACGCGCATTGTCAGTGATTCCGCCGGCGCGCCGCTGGCGTCCTCGACCAGCTCCATACCCACGAACAGTCCCCTACCGCGTATGTCCCCGATCACCCGGTGGCGTTGCAGGATGTCGCCCAGTCCAGCGCGGAGATGGGAACCCACGCGCGCCGCATTCTTGACCAGCCCTTCGTGGGCAATGACGTCGAGCACGGCCAGGGCGGCGGCGCATGATACCGGATTGCCCGCGAAGGTGTTGAAGTAGAAACTTTCGGCGCCGAACGTTTCGATCACCGCATCGCTCGTAACCACCGCAGCGATCGGGTGACCATTCCCCATCGGTTTGCCCAAGGTAACGATGTCCGGCACGATATTGTGATGCTGATAGCCCCACATCGCATCCCCCATCCGGCCAAAACCAGGCTGGACCTCATCAGCGATAAACATGCCCCCCGCTGCCCGAACTAATGCCACCGCGCGGGCAAGCGCGTCGGTAGGGATCGTGGGCAAGCCCTCCGTCGACAGAATGGTGTCGAGGAGCAGCGCGCGTACGCCGACCCCCGCTGTCGCCAAAGAGGCGACCGCCGCACCGATATCTGCAACGAAGCGGTCGCCCTCCGCCACGGGGTCGAGGCCACTGCGATACGGATCGGGTGCAGCGACCGCGCGCGCGAAATCGGGGAATGCCTCGGGGACAGGAAAGGCCGTCGTCAACGCCGACAATACACTGGAATTACCATGATAGTTTGAGGTCGTGACGATGACCCCTTGCGCGCGTGTGACGAAGGCAGCGATCCGGAGCGCCAGTTCGTTGGCCTCGGTTCCAGTGCAGGTGAAATGGACCGACGACAGCGGCGCGTCGAAGGTTGCCGTCAGTCGCTCTGCATAGTCGACAATCGTTTCATGCAGATACCGCGTGTTGATGTTGAGCAGGGCTGCTTGACGTGCAATCGCCGCGACAACGGCAGGATGGCAATGCCCGACGTGTGGCACGTTGTTGTAGCAATCGAGATAATGCCGCCCATCGCTATCGGTCACCCATGCCCCACTACCGCTGACGAGGTGCAGCGGTCGGGTGTAGAGCAACGGTGTGTGTCGCCCGAGTACCGCCCGGCGGCGCGCGATCAACGCCTCGGTCATTGGCCACGCCCCGCGCGAGGGATCTGCCGATTAATCGAGGCATTTTTATCCGACCATACTTTCGGACGATTTCGCGATCGTGGCGCACAGTCCATGGCTTGGCGCACAAAGAAGGAGACTTGATGATGGCGCGTATCGAACCCTTTCGGCTTGATGGCCGCGTTGCGATCGTAACCGGTTCGGGCCGTGGTATTGGGCGGGCAATCGCGCAAGTCTTTGCGGCCGCCGGTGCAACGGTTATCGTTGCCACGCGAACCGCCGCAGCTGGCGAGGAAACCGTTGCGTCGATCCGTCAGGCCGGAGGCACGGCGACGTTGCACGTCTGCGACCTCGCTCGGCGGGCCGCCGCCGAGGACCTGGTCGCGGCGTCCGCTCAAAGCCATGGCCGCCTCGACATCATGCTGCACAACGCCGGCGTATTCCCGCTCGTGATGATCGACGAAATATCCGAGGAAGCCCTCGACGAGACGCTCAATGTCAATCTGAAGGCCGCTTTCTGGCTCAGCAGCGCGGCATTGCCGTATCTGCGCGAAGCCCCGTCGCCCCGCCTGCTGTTCACCTCCTCGGTAACCGGACCTCGTGTCGCGCTGCCGGGGCTTGTGCACTATGCGGCGTCTAAGTCGGGGCTCAACGGCTTTATTCGTGGCGCCGCGATGGAGTTCGCGCGCCACAGGATTACGGTCAACGGCGTTGAGCCCGGCCTGATCCACACCGAAGCAATGGATTTGCTCGCCGATGTCGCCAACATCGCGGATATGGCGAGCGCGATTCCGTTGAAGCGGCTCGGTACACCCGAGGAGATCGCCTACGCCATGCTGTACCTCGCGTCCGACCAGGCAGCTTTCGTTACCGGCCAGACCATCGTTGTCGATGGTGGCGCTCTGATCCCGGAAAATGCTGCGGCCCTCGAATAGGGTCGCGGACGTAAGAAAAACCTGCCAGATCATGAAACATACGTAACAGTATGTTGCCGGGTGTAAAGAACGATCTTGGCTCGGACCTGGTCTTCAGTGTGCAACGCAAACCGACTTCACGTCAGTATAGCTGTCGAGCGCACGGATACCGAAGTCGCGCCCCAGCCCCGATTCTCCCATGCCGCCGAACGGCATCGCGGGATCGATCACGTTATGGGTATTCACCCACACCGTACCGGCCTTTAGCTGCGGTACATAGGCGAGCATCTTACCGAGGTCATTGGTCCACAGCGATGCCGTAAGCCCCATGCGCGTGTCGTTGGCGAGCTCAATTGCATCTTCTTCATCGTCGAACGGCGTCACCGTTACGACGGGGCCGAACACCTCGTCGCGCAGAATCGCAGAACCGGCCGGCGCGTCCGTCAGCACCATGGGCCGAACGTAGAAGCCGGACGTCGATGCGGGGCCACCCGACCTGACACGTGCGCCCGACGAACGTGCGGCCTCGATAAAGCCAAGGACCTTGTCGCGGTGCGATGCGCTGACCAGCGGGTTGACCGCAGCGGTGGGGTCCATGCCAGGCCCTATCGAAAGCGCATCGACCGCGGTCCCAAGGGCTTCGACAAAGTCAGAATAGAGCTCGCGCGCCACATACAGCCGCGAAGCCGCCGCACAGACCTGGCCATTGTTGAAGAAGCCACCAAGCAACGCGCCTTCGACGGCGCGCTCAATGGCAACGTCCTTCAGAAAGATCGCGGGGTTCTTCCCGCCCAGCTCCAGCGATGCCGGGATGAGACGGTCGGCGGCGGCGCGGGCGATGTGCCTACCGGTCGCAGTTGATCCGGTAAAACTGATCTTGCGGACCAGGGGATGTGTGACGAGGTGTCGCCCTGCGTCGCCGCCGCCTGTCACCACATTAAACACGCCAGGCGGCAGCCCCGCTTCGGTCGCAAGCTCCGCCAAGCGGAGAGTGGTAAGCGGCGTCAGCTCGGAAGGCTTCAAGACAACGGTGCAGCCTGCGGCAAGCGCGGGCATAATCTTCCATAGTCCGATCAGCATGGGAAAATTCCAGGGGGCGATAGCGCCGACGACGCCTACCGCTTCACGCCGAGTGCTGGCAGTGAAACGCCCTCCCGCTATCGACACGTCGATTGTCTCGCCCGTGATCTTTGTTGTCAGCCCCGCTATGTAGCGCATGAACGCCGGCGCCCCCCCGATATCGACGGCGCGCGAGATATGAATCGACTTACCTTGATTGAGTGTCTCGAGCTGCGCGAGCATCTCCGCATCACGCTCCACAAGATCGGCGAATTTGAGCAAGATCCGCTCGCGGGCAGACGGGGCCAGTTCGGACCAAATACCGCTGCGGAATGCGGCATCGGCAGAAACGACCGCTTTATCGACGTCCGCCGCGCTGGCTTCGGAAGCCGCCGCGATGGGCTCGCCCTTGGCCGGGTCGTGAAGCGCCAAGATCTGCCCGTTTGCTGCCGCTGCGCGCCCGTCGATGAACAGGCCGTGTGTCTGCGAAAGGAAGCTAGACACTTGGTCTAGCGTCGGCACGAGCTTTGGCGCCACGGTCACGAGTGCTCCCGCGATAATGGACGTCGCCCAAACCAGGGCCGGGCACCCTCGAGTTCGGCGGCAAGCGTCAGCAGCGTCTCTTCATCGCCGAAACGGCCGCCGATTTGGACACCGATCGGAATGTCGTCTTCGGTCCAATACAGAGGGACCGAGGCAGCGGGGTGGCCGCTCACATTGTAGAGCGTGGTGAACGGCGAGAATTCCAAATTGCGTCGGCAAACGGCCTCGAACCCCTGACCGATATCGGCGGTGTAGAGTTCACCTACCGGCTGGGGGCGCTGCCCGAGCGTCGGCGTTAGCAAGACATCATAGTCAACAAGGAACGTCGCAAAGTCGCGCCCTATCCGGTGGATAACAGTCAAAGCGTTGGCATAATCATGTGCCGAAATGCTATGGGATCGTTCGACAAGTAGCCTTGTCCACGGCTCGATTTCGTCGTCGGTCGCTGGCGCGCCGCGTATCATCCCGATCATATCGACAACGGAGCGGGTATTCGCCGCGATGATGACGTACAAGGCCCATTGCAGTTGATCAATGTCCAGCGCAGGTGCTGCTTCAACGACGTCGTGCCCAAGATCGCGCAATAAGGCCGCCGCGTCCTCAACTGCGGCAATGCATGCCGGATCGACATCATGGCCGCCGAAACTGCGGCACATTGCGATGCGGAGGCGCTTTGGGGGGCGGGCGATCGCCGCCTGATAACTGACAGCGGCGGGCGGCGCGGCATAGGGCGCACCGAGTTCGGGGCCATGAACAGCATCGAGCAGGGCAGCAGCGTCGCGGACGGTCCGGGTCAGCGCGAACTCGATTCCCAGCCCCGACCAGTGCTCACCTATATCGGGCCCGGCTGGCGTTCGGGCGCGTGTGGGCTTCAGACCGAAAAGACCGGTGCAGGATGCCGGTATGCGAATCGAACCGCCGCCATCGTTTGCATGCGCAAGGGGTACGACCCCGGCGGCGACAAGTGCCGCAGAGCCACCGCTGGAACCACCGGGCGTCAGCGCGGTGTCCCAGGGGTTAAGTGTCTTGCCAAAACGGGTCGATTCGGTCGCGTAAACGACGCCGAATTCAGGTGCCGTGCTCGTCGCGAAGAGGACGAAGCCCTGCCCAAACAGCCGTTTGGCATATTCGCCGTCGTGGTCGGGCGTATAGTCACCGGCAAGCAGGCTGCCCGCCGTCTGCCGGACGCCGCCGACAGTGGTGCCGATGTCCTTCATCACGAGCGGCACGCCCGAGAAGGCTCCCGCACGCGGAGAAGTTACAGCTACCTGCGCACGCCCCCGGTCGAACAGCTTTTCGGCGACAGCATTCAGGCTCGGGTTGACTTCGATCAGGCGCGCGATTGCCTCCTCCAAGACTTCCGCAGCACTTATCTGTCGGGTTCTTATGAGATGGGCGAGGCCAAGGCCGTCCATCCGATCATAGCCCTGTACGATCCCACCGGGTGTCGCTTGCACTTTGGACATCGCGCTTCCCTTAAAACTTGTATGAAACGCTGGCACCGAATGTACGGGGACGACCAAACGACCCCTGCGCCTCATTCGGTGCGAAAGGATCGGACTGAACGCCAAGCAGATATTGCTTATCGAGCAAGTTCTCTGCCCAGATTGCCAAGTCCCAGTTCCCCTTGTCGGGCGTATAACTGAGACGCGCATTAACAAGAGCAAAGGGCGGCGTGCGGAATCTGGGATCGTTCAGCGGCTCGTCGAACGTATCGCCTCGATAGTTCACGTCGCCGCGAAGCGTCAAGCTGCCCCCCAGCGGCGCAACAGCGAACTCATATTGAGCGCCCAGCGTGCCGGTAATCTTGGCCGTGTTTTGCAGCCTCTTGCCCGCCGCGCTCGCGCCTGCGGCGTTAACGTTGGCGAAGTCGTCGTATTTTGGGTCAAGCAAACCGATCCCGCCGTTCAGCGTCAGTCCTTTGAAAGGGATCGCCGTAAAATCTGCCTCGATCCCTTTGATTGTCGCATTGGCGGCGTTTGTGACTCTCCCGCCTGCGAGGCCGAAGAACTGCGAAACCTGAAGGTTGCGATAATCCATCCAGAACGCGGCAGTATTGAGCCGGAACCGCCCACCCGCGAGGTTGAGCTTCAGCCCGATCTCGTAATTGTTGACGTTCTCGGGCCGAAACTGCAGCTGCTGTATCGTTGGCGGTGGCGCTGGCGAACGACCGATGAAATCGAGGTTCCAGCCGCCCGACTTAAAGCCTCGAGCGACCTTGGCATAGGCGACTGCTTGGCGACTGAAAGTATAGCGCAAGCCTATAGTGGGCGACAAATCGCTGGCCGATTGGGTATCGAACGCGCGGGGGAAATCAATGAAAAGCACCGAAGCACGGGGTTCGGCAATGATGCCGAACGACGTGTCCTTCAGTTCCGAAGTGTATCGTATCCCTGCCAACAATGCCAGTTTCGGCGTGATCTGGAACGTCGTGTCGATGTAGGCTGCGTAGCTCTCTGTAGTCACGCGGCCATTAGGTATCACGCGTCCCGGCGCGCCGGGTGGTAGGATGAAAACGGGCACATTGCCTGGCCCCAACACGATGTTGCCCGTGGCATCGGTAAGGGGAATGGCAAAGTCGGAACCGATCCCGCCGACATGGCGCGTATCGAGGCGCTGGTTGAAGTAGAACAAGCCGATGACGTACTCGAGCCGCTTGCCTGATGGAGAGACGTAGCGCAGCTCTTGGCTAAACTGCCGCTGGCGGTCGTAGTCGTCGGTAAAAATGAGGTCGGCAGCCGAATTGTCCTGATCAGTGCCGAAAGTGTACCGGAACCCGCGGATTGCGGTTATTGACGACAGCGTGCCGCCGGACCCGAGTTTCGCATTGACCGTAACCGACCCCCCGAAGCCCTCGCGTGTCTCCTGCGGCTCACGATTGGCCGCAATCGTCCTTGGACCCGGCGCGACGACCGGGTTTCCCGGAATGAGCGGTGCAACGCCACGAAGGTTTTCGCCAAATGGCGGCAGACGGTCTTCCTTGAAATAATCCGCTCCGAAAATCACGTCGACCGAGTCGGACAGTTCCAGCCGGGCCTTGATCCTGCCACCGTAGCTGTCGTCGTTGGCATATTCGCGGCCGTTCACGACGTTGCGGATGTAACCATCCCGCTTTTTGCGATAGCCGGTGACACGAACGTCAAACCCATTAGTGACGGGCAGGTTTAGCATACCCGTGAGCTTGTAATAGCTGAAGTTGCCAACCTCGCCGGTCAACCGGCCCTCGATCACATCGACTGGATCGCCCGTCGTGATGTTGATGGCGCCAGCGATCGAGTTTTTACCGAAGACCGTACCTTGCGGACCGCGCAAAACTTCGAGCGATTGAATGTCAACCAGTTCGATGTTCGTCCCCTCGGGGCGTCCCGAGAATATGCCATCGACGTAAAAGCTCGCACCGGCCTCGAACCCGGCATTGCGGGTGTTGGAGGTAATGCCGCGAATGACGAGCGATGCCTTGTTCGTATTGGCGAAGTCGGCGATGCCCAAATTGGGGACGCTGTTCTGGAGTGACCGAAAGTCCGTCGCGCCACGCGCAGCGAGATCGCTTCCACTGAAGACAGCGACCGATACCGGAACGTCGATTGCTTGTTCGGCCCGTCGGCGAGCCGTAACGACGATATCTCCCACGGTATCCGTGTCGCCAGCTGTGTCGGTTGGGGTGTCAACGAACCCCGGCTGCGTCGGCTGCGCGTCGACCCTCGTGCCCTGCACAAGCAGTGCCATGGCGACGACGCCACCCTTAACAAGTCCCCATCGTGTGCAAGTCATTTGCACATTCCCCTCATGTTTCTGACTGCGCTGACGTCAGCCTAGCAACCATACTGAAACGTATGTTACCGGTTGTACGATAGACGTCAAGGGGCGAAGTGCGGGTAGGCTAGCTGGCCGAGAATCCTGCGATTGCGGCCTCAAGAGTTGTCTGAATCACCTCGTCAAGCGGTATTGCCTGGGGCATCATCTGAGCGAAGTTCTCTGTGACGATCAGATGGACCAAGCCATGTGCCGTCGACCAAAGGCCGACGCGGATCAGGTCCGATGGCAGAGCGCCAAGCAATCCAGCCGCCTTGCAAGCCTGTATCAACTCGCTCAACAGGCTCGCTGATTTATCACGTGCGTCGATGATCTGGTTCGATTGCGGCGTGGTGGAGACCCCATAGTCGAACATCAGTTTGAAGAGGCCTGGGTTGTCGAGGCAGAAACGAACGTGGTTCTGACCGTTGGCCAATAGCCGTTCACGAGGTCCCTCGACGCCGCGCAGGTGATCGAGCTGATAGCGATAAAGGCGGTCGAATCCGTCAGCGGTGATGCGCTGGAGCAGCGCGGCTTTGTCCTGGAAATGGCGGTACACGCTTGGGTGCTGAACGCCGAGCCTCGCTGCGATCTCTCTGAGTGAAAAATCGGGCCCGTTACGCTCCGTCATCAGCTCCAGCGCAACCGCTGCAACGGCGTTGGCGAGATCGCCATGATGGTAGGAGCGCTTTGCGCGTTGATCGCCGCGTTCGGCAACGGATGTCCTTGAAGTCACGTCGAACGTCCTAACCTCGCAGGGACTTATTTCAACCCGAGCATTACAAGTGCGGCGCGCGGAAGACCGGCGCGCGACCGAATACGCGACGGACCGCAGGCACAAATGCCTCCAGGGGCATCGTATCGTAATTTGGATCGAAGGATGGTTGATCCCATCGTTCGCAAAAGCGCGCGGTCGCTTCAAACGCCGGATGCCCCCGATAGGCATCGCGGGCGTTGCGATCCCTGTCCAAATGGTGCCAGTAATAGAAGCCCTGAAAGATTCCGTGGTGGAGCACTGTCCACCTGTGGACCGGATCTACATAGGGGCCGAGGATGGCCGCTGCAAAGCTGGGATGATCGACGGGCGCAAGCACTTCGCCGATGTCGTGGAGCAGTGCGCAGACAACCTCATCCTCGGTAGCCCCGTCGCGGAACGCGCGCGTAGCACTTTGCAGGCTGTGCTCGAAACGATCGACTTGGAACCCACAATTCGCGCCGCGCAGTGTTGAGAGCAGCCCGAGCACCTCGTCCGCCAGCGCTTCGGATTGCAGCTTGCGCTCATTGGCGGCAAGAAGGCGTGCGTCCTCGCCGGTCGCGTTGGCGAGTGCGGTGAAAGATACGACGCTCGCGCTCACGATGGCGGACCCCCCAACAGGCTCTGCTGAATCAGTTCAATGCGATAACCGTCGGGATCCAACAGGAAAGCCATCATTGGACCACCATGATTCATTGGCGCTGGCGGGCGCGGGATATCGATACCTGCTGCCGCCAATGCAGCACAGGCGGCTGACACATCCTCCACGCCAAGCGCGATATGGCCGTAGCCGTCCCCTTTGTCGTAATCGACACGGTCCCAGTTGTGGGTCAGCTCCAGCGTCGGGCCGGGGACTTCATCGGTGTATCCAATGAAAGCGATCGTGAACCGTCCCGACGGAAAATCCTTTCGCCAATGGAGTTTCATCCCAAGCCGATCGACGTAGAACGCAAGGGATCGATCAAGATCACCGACACGAAGCATGGTGTGCAAGAGAGTGACGTTGCGAAGCATCTATTGAGCCTCCACCCGACTTGGCCAAACCACAGGAAAATTGGGAGGGCCTAGCCGCTCGCCATCGACATAATTGATCGGCTCATAGAGTAGCGCCGCCACCTTCGGGTTTTGGATGAACGTCCCGGGGCGATCATCGAATACCGCGTCGTCGCCAAGATAGCGTAGCGCCAGTGCGCGTCTGCGGTGCTCGGCGTGAAGATTGCCCGGCGACCAGTGGAATGTCAGAGGATGGTGGACGACGACATCGCCGGGTTCGACATCGCAGATAAGCAATTCTGCCTGTGCCAGAACCGCGTCGATATCGGGAAATTCCGGCAGGCCGCTCTGGCGGTATAGGTCTGAATAGTCGCTATTCTTGTTGAACGGGGTGGGTGCATACATCGTACCCGCCAAGTGCGATCCCTTGACGTAGTGCATCGCCCCCGATTCCACGGACACGGAATCGAAGGGGACCCATAACGATAAGATGTCGTTGCCCTTTACCGGCCAATACGGCAAATCCTGATGCCAAGGGGTCACGTCGGGGGTATCTGGTTCCTTCACCAGAAGCTGGTCATAAAAGAACGTAACCGTCTCCGACCGCATCATTTGCTGAGCCAGATCGACCAGAGGTGACGACAGGGCGAGATTGCGAAAATCCGCGTCGCGCTGCCATATGAAGAAATCCCCCAGATAGCGTCCGCGCGTGCCGGAACCGCCGAGCGACATCGCGGCGTCGCTTGGAGCTGCTACAGCGCGGTCGATGGCAATGCGCATCCGATCGATCCAGGCAAGCGGCAACACTTGGCGCAGCACGACCGCACCGTCGCGTGCATAGTCTTTGCGCTCGTCGTCGCTGATCTCGCGAACAGGATCGAAGTGCCGCGCTGCTTGCATCGTCATCGAACTTACTCCCCGTACCTAACCGGTTGTCAGAAGCGATACCTGAGCGACGCCTCGACCATGCGTGGCTCGCCCACGAAATATCCGACCGAGGGCGGCTGGCCCTGCGGACCCGGCGGGAATTGCAACGCCGTGTTGAAATAGCGGCTGTTCAAGGCGTTGCGTACCGAGACCGACGCTAGCCAACCGCCGCCGTCGCTCTCCCATCTCAGGCTTCCATCGACCAAAGTTCGCGCGGGCGCCCTTGTCGATGCATATGGACAGATGTCCGACTGAAACGAAGATTGATGGCTGGCCGACCCGGAAAGCGTGAGCGTCCCACCCGCCACTCGGTGACCATAGCTGGCGCCGCCGCGCCCCCGAAAATTGGGAGAATTCGGTAGGTCGAAATCACCCAATGTGGCTGCGGGTGTGTAGGGACAAAAGCTCGCGATGGCGAAGTTCAGGCGACGAAACTTTGCGCTCGACGCATCGAGCGTTGCCGAGAGTTCGACGCCCGCTAGGGGGCGGGCCAACGCCTCGACCTCCAATCCGGTCGACCGCACATCACCGAGGGATATCTTTGTGAATCCCAGCCCGCTGATAAACGTTGTCCGCTGGAGCCCCGTGATTTCGGCGCGATAAGCAGCAACATTGACACTCAACTTCCTGTCGAAGGCCGTAACCTTGACGCCGCCCTCATAAGACCAGACCTTTTCAGGCGGAATAATCGCAAGCTGGGCAAGCAGGTTCGGGTCGGTCGCTCGACCATCAAAGGCGGCCGAACGATAACCGCGCGTGGCACTAACGTAAGTCGAGATCGTCTCACTGGGCTTATATGCGATCACAAACCTCGGCGAAAGCTGCTCGGTATCGGCCCTTCGGTCGAAGCGTTGAAGAACGTTAATCGATCCCGGCGGTGGGGGGAAATAGACCGGTGCTCCGGGCGGGCCAAAGGGAATGACGACGGGGGGAAGCGCCGCGCACGGCACCGGCTTACCCGGCGCGATCGCCGGTGGCGGAAACGTTACATAGCTGCCGTCGGGCGCGCGGCAGGCGACTGCCGGGCTGCCGTCCGCATTGAATACCTGCTGGGTCAGCCGCTTCTCGTCGCGCGACCAGCGTAGCCCGGCAGTGAGACGCAGTCCGTCCACTACCTCCCACGTAGCCGACCCGAACGCTGCGTAGGACGTTCCGCGCTGCGACGTTACGTTTACCGGTTGCGTGCCAATGACCGCGAACAGCGTTTGATCGGTGCGCTGTGTGAATTTCTCGTCGAAATAGAAGCCGCCAATGAGCCATTCGAGTTTCCCGCGACTGCCGGAAAGCTGAAGCTCCTGGCTGAACTGGCGTTGCGCCAGATCGAGATCGAAGTGAAATACAGGAGGTAATGGCGCGGTACTGCCACCGTCGAAATCAACCGTCGCGGCGTCGAACAGCCTTCGGAACGATGTGACGGATTTGAGCTTCATCTGCGGCGCAAGGTCCCAGACGATATGACTGGCGACGCCATACGACCGGTTGCGAATGTTTTCTTCCCCTTCGGGCAGGTCGGACACGGTCGTAAAGGTATCGCCATCTGCATCGCCGCGGACGTTGGACGGCTGCGTTCCAACGCCGATCACGTTGATGCCATATTGCGGCGTTCCCCTCGTCCGGGTGTAGTCGGCCGAAATACGCCAAACGAAGTCGCTCGTCGGTGCGAAGCGCAGCGACCCTTGGAAGCCGTAGATGTCCTGATCGTTAACCCGACGGTTTTGATTGACGAGCGTCATCCAGCCGTCACGCCGTCGACGAAATGCACCTACAGAGGCGGTCAGGACATCGCCGATGATCGGGCCACCAAAACTGCCGCGCACGTCTATGCGGTTATAGTTGCCAACGGTTACGCCCACGCGTCCCGCAAACTCGCGCGGCGGGTCGCGCGTGACAATCTGGATTGCGCCGCCAGTCGTATTTTTCCCAAACAGGGTGCCCTGCGGACCGCGCAAGACTTCTACCCGCGCAACGTCGAGAATCTCGAGCAAGCCGCCTTGGAGACGTGGGATGTAAACATCGTCCACATAAATTCCGACCGGAATATCGGTGGTGGGGAAGGGGTCGGGCTCGCCCAGGCCGCGCACGAAAATTTGAGCTCCCGTTACGGACCCGGCGATCGGCGTAAGGAATAAGCTCGGCACGTTCGCAGTGAGATCATCGATCCGTCGCACACCTGCCTTCTCAAGCGTAGCGCCACTGAACGCCGAGACCGCAACGGGCACGTCCTGCAGCTTCTGTTCAGTACGCGTCGCCGTCACGACGATATCGGCCATTCCGGTCGTAGTTTCGGGCGGCTCGGCGGATGCATCGACGGTCTGCGCGGATGCGGCGTGCATCGGAACGACCAACGCAATCCCGGCACACATTCCGGCAAGAACTGCCTTATGATTCCCACGCATTTCCGTCTCCCTTTCGAGCCAATTCGCGTCAGCTTGTTCTCGCCATTGCACGCGGATCCATATTAATATATAAGCGGTAACATACGCTACCGTTTGGCGTCAATAGTGGCGAAAGACTGAATGGCATGACATCACCAGCGCGTCGGACGATTTTTTTGAACGGCACCGTGCTAGCCATGGACGGCAAGGCGGCGGCCCAGCAGGCATGCGTTATCGAGGGCTCGCGAATTGTCGCTATCGGCGACGAAGAAACGATGCATTCGGCAGCAGGCACGGACGCGGAGATTGTCGATCTCGATGGCGCGACCTTGATGCCGGGGCTAATCGATTCACATCCTCATGCGATGCATTTCACCGGGTTCGAGGTCGGTTTCGTCGATCTGCTCGATGCGCGGGACTTTGACGACGTGATCGCGCGCATTCGCGCAGCTGCTGCGCGCACGCCCGAGGGTCAGTGGATCGTCACGACTCCAATCGGCGAGCCACATTACTTCGTCGCGCGCAACTGGTCACACCTTGCGGAAGGGGCCTTTCCCGACCGGCATGTTCTCGACCAGGCCAGTCAGGCGCATCCGATTCATATCGCTGCATGGGCGCCAAAGACCCCCAACGTCTGCGGCTTCAACACGCTAGGTCTGCAGCGCATGGGTTTGACACGCCACTTCCCGGAAAAGGTTGCAGGGGTCGAAATCGAGCGTGATGAGCACGGAGAACTGACCGGTATTCTGAAGGGTAAGGTCAACAACTATTATTCGGATGACCCATTCTGGCTGTTCCTGAACCAGAAGCTGCCCGTTCCCCCCGACGCGTTTTGGGAATTAGCGGGATGGGCAGGCATGCGTAAGTGGAACAGGATGGGGGTCACGGCGATGTACGAAGCGCACGCCATGGCGCCCCCGCATGTTCAGGCCTATCTCAATCTGCGCGCCAAAGGCCTTTCGACTGTGCGCGTGCAACAGTCGCTCGAGCTGTCGGGCTACGCGTTCAGCCCGCTGGATTACTCGGAGGAAGAAGTATGGGCGCTCATGGCACTTGCCGAGCAGTTAACCAATAAGACCGACGAGATGTGCCGGGTAAACGGGGTGACCTTCGTTCGCGGTGGACCGCCGTGGCAGGGCTTCCTCCGCATGAACGACCCTTACCGCGGTCCTGATGGGTTGATGACAACCGGCCGTACATTCTTCGGCCGCGCTGTCGAACAACGCGTTGCCAAGCACTGCCTGGACAACAATGTGCGCCTCAATATGGTGCTCGGCGGCTATCGCGATGCCGATGACTTTCTGCAGACCGTCGATGAACTTGCGGGCGCATATGACATTCGCGCTCGCAAATGGGTGCTGCAACATTGTAGCTTCACGAAACCCGAGCATGTCGAACGCTACGCTGCGTATGATTTCGACGCGACGATGAGTTGCAGCTTTGTGTATGGCGAAGGCGATATGCTGCGCGAACGCTTCGGTACCGACGTGTTAAAGGATCTGGTGCCCCTGAAGCGTTTCTGGGATGCCGGAATGAACCTGTCATGCGGTACCGATTGGGGCCCTAGTGATGTCTTCCGCCAGATGGCACTTAACGAAACGCGAGAGTTCGCCGGGAGCGGCTATCGCAATCAGTTCGACGATCACATTCTGACGCGCGAGCAAAGCCTGCTTAGTTTCACACGCAATGGTGCCCGCACAATGCAATGGGACGGGATCGGTTCACTCCTGCCCGATTACCGGGCGGACATGGTTATTCTTGATCGCAATCCAATGGAAGGTGCTCCTGAGCGTCTCGCGGAGACCCAGGTTCTGCGGACCATTCTCGATGGCGAAGCAGTGTACGACAGTGGGGCAATCAATGGGGGAGCGATCCGCGCTTTGCCCCCACTGCCGTAAATGTAGGTTAACTGTGGAGCAACGCGGTAAGGTGCGCGTCGATGAATGCCGCGTCGGCCGCGTTCATACCCGCACCCGCCATGTGTCCCCAGTCGGACTCGATTGGTACGACTTTCGCCGACGAGATTTCGGCAGCCTCGGCAACCGAGTCGGTACACTGGAAATAGGCATCGGTCGAGCATGGCATCAACAGCGTGCGGGCTGTGATCGCTCTTAACGCGCGTGTCGTGTCGTCCCCCGCTGCGCGACCGAGGTCGTGACGAAGCCACATGTCGAATTGACACAATATGTCGTTGGCGTCCCAGCCAAGTGGAACCGCGTCCCAGAAGCCCGCCACGAAGGCATCAAGATCACTAAAGCCCAGTTCAACAAAGCCGCCGCGTCGATACCAAGGCTCAGAGAACGCCCATGGTGCCCACACGCGGCCGAGTGCCTTTAGGCCGACGACCGGCGGCTGTTCATAACGCCCTCCCTGCCAGGCAGCATCGGCGGTCAATGCTGCCTTGAGGCTTGTAAGGAACATACGGGAAAAGGGTGACGTCTTCGCAGCGCCACAAATCACAGCCAATCTGGGCACCAGGTCGGGAAACAGGCTCGCCCATTGATAGGCTTGCTGCCCACCCATCGACCACCCCACCGCTGCATGCAGCGCCGGAATGCGCAGATGCTTGACGATCAGAATGTGTTGCAGCCGGACGGCGTCCTCGATCACAACTTCGGGAAAGTCCGCGCCGGATTGCAGCCCCGTCGTGTTCGATGGGGAGCTCGCCTCCCCATTACCGATAAGTGCGGGAATAATGATCGCAAAGCGGGTTGGATCGAGCGCTCGGCCCGGACCGACCATGGCCAGATTATCCTCGATCCGGCCGGCTACGCGTGTTGGAAAAAGGATCGCATTATCGCGCGCTTCGTTCAGCGAACCGATGATTGTGTAGGCCTGACATGCTGATTTCAGCTTATCGCCACCTGCCAATCCGAAATCCTCAACCGGCAGTTCCTGTATCTCTTCCACAACCATCTCCCACTGTTTCCGGCGACCATTTCAACCAATGCTACCACTGGTAATTCGATGTCGATCGGTTGTCGATGCGTCCACGGCGATGTAGGCGGGCACGAACAAGGAAATATGATGACCGAGACCGAGCCGACCAAATTGACGACCAAATCGACGAGCGGTGAGCGCGGGCGCAACAGCGCAAGAAAGCCGAGCAGTGCGAGCGCATCCGAAGTTCCGCCGCGCTCGCGTTTTACGGTTAAGGACTGGGTTGAGGCGGCGCTCGACATTCTCGTCGCGCAAAGCGTCGATCAGGTACGGGTCGAGCCGCTGGCCGAACGTTTGGGAATTACCAAAGGAAGCTTCTATTGGCACTTCAAGGATCGCGACGCCCTTTTGGCGGCGGTCCTGGAGCATTGGGTCGACCGCGCGACGCTCGCGATCATCCGCCGGATCGACCTGAATGAACAGAACGGTTCGGACCGGCTCCAGCGTTTGCTCATGTTGCCTTATGAAACAAATCGCGGCCCTCGCGGTGCGGAGGTTGAGCTCGCTATCCGGGCATGGGCACGACGCTCGACCGCCGCACGAAGCGCGATTGATCGGGTTGATGCATTGCGCCTTGCATATTTCGAACAGATTTTCGCCCAGATCGGCTTTGAGAAGACCGATGCCGCGACGCGGTCATATATCGCTTATTGTTATCTGCAATCGACTGCGCTGATCGATCAAGACGTCGATGTTCGACGCGCAGCATCAATGCTGGCGCACGGCCTGCTCGTCCACAAATAGCCGCATTCGAACGCGAACCAAGCTGACTACTTGACACAAACAGACGCTACCGTATGTAACATCAGCGTGCGCCCGGACGCTCCGGGTCGAGCGGATACAAGGGGTGTGCGATGCGGTCTCAGGTCTCGAAACTTTTCATCGCCACGTGCGTCGGCATGGTTCCCGTGCACGGTGCCATCGCTCAGCAAGCGGCTGCGGAGACGATTGCTCCGGCGATTGAAGATATTGTGGTCACCGCCCAACGGCGAGAGACGCGTCTTCAGGACACCCCGATCTCTATAACGGCAGTAACCGCCGCTGCGATCGAGCAGCGCGGCTACACTAACATCTCCGAGATCACCGGGGCGACGCCCAATCTCCAGTTCGACGCGACGGCCCCGGTCAGTGGCAGCTCGAACGCATCCAGTATCTTCATACGGGGTGTCGGTCAGACCGATTTTCTTCTGACCACTGACCCCGGCGTTGGGGTTTATCTTGACGGCGTGTACATTGCCCGCTCGGTCGGTGGGGTCCTGGACCTGGGCGACGTCGAACGGGTGGAGGTCCTGCGGGGACCACAAGGCACGCTGTTCGGCAAGAATACCATCGGCGGCGCGATCAGCCTAACCACCAACAAGCCCGTACAGCGGCTCGAAGGTCTGGGTGAGGTGACGGTCGGCAGCTTTCGTCGGCTCGACGTCAAGGGCGTATTGAACATTCCGATCACGGATACGCTGGCGTTCCGTGTCGTCGCGCAAAGTGCCAATCGGCGCGGCTATGCAGAGCGCGTCCTGACCGGCCAGCGTCTTGGCAACAAGAACGCTGACAGCGCTCGGGCTAGTCTGCGCTGGCAACCGACCGCAGACACCGATATCAACCTCGCCTTCGATATCACCCGTGCCCGCGAAGAATCACCTGCAGCGACGGCGGGGGCGAGCGGCCTTGGACCAGTCGGCGATGGCGCTCTGACGAACCTATATAATATTTTCGTTGCGCCGACACTCGTCGTTCCGGGGTTTGGGACGAACGTCCGCTACGACAATCGTTGGCTAACCGGCGATCCGTACAAGAGCTTTGGCACCGGCCCGACCGGATCCGACAGCGACGTCTATGGCGTCTCTCTTAACGTCGAACACCGCTTCGGTTCAGTCACATTGAAGTCCATCACGGGTTATCGTCACCTCGATGCCCGCTTCGCGCGCGACTTCGACAATTCGCCCCTCGATATCCTCAGCACCAGTAACGACATCACCCACAGACAGTTCAGCCAGGAACTCAATCTGAGCGGTCGGTTGTTCGACGATCGCCTGAACTATGTCGTCGGGCTCTATTATTTCGAGGAGGACGGTCGCGACGCTATCTCGGTGCCTGTCGTTCCGGCCCTGTTTAACTCACCGCTGATGATCCCGGTGTCCGTCGCCGGTACCTATCGTATCGACAACCGCAATTATGCTGGCTTTATGCAAGTGGGATACAAACTGACCGACGCGCTCAGCGTCACTTTGGGCGGGCGCTATAGTTCGGAACGCCGGCGAATCAGGATCGACTATTTTCTGACCGACTTGAACCTCCCGCTTCTCGCCAATCCGAATCGGGAACTGTCATTCAACGATTTCACGCCCCGCGTCGGGCTCGAGTACAAAGCATCGGAGTCGGTATTTGCCTATGCGAGCTATGCTAAGGGTTTCAAAGCTGGCGGGTTCACCGCGCGCTATGTCTCACCCGCTCCTGAGCCCCAGGCGTTTGATCCTGAGGAAGTAGAAACCTACGAAGTCGGGCTTAAAACCGACCTGCTGAATGGTAAGCTGCGTCTGAACGGCGCTGCCTTCACGTCGAATTATCGCAACATTCAAGTCGTCGCGTTCCGCGGTGTTGCACCGGTCAATGTCAACGCTGCGGCAGGGCGGATTCGCGGGTTCGAGATTGAAGCGACCGCTGTACCGACAGCTGGCCTGACCTTCACAGCAGCAGCGGGCTATCTCGACGCGAAATACACGCGCGTTGATGCTGCGGCCTTTGCCGGAATTACATTCCCGATCACGCTCGCCAGCAGATTCGTCAACACGCCGCGCTGGACGTTGAATGGCTCAGCCGAATATCGTTTCGGCATGGCAGGAGGCGATGTCTCGTTTCGCGGCGACGTCCAATACCAGACCGCCACGTTCAAAGACGCAGCAAATACGCCTGGGCTCGTTCAACCGGCCTATGCACTCGTCAACGTAAGACTGGCGTATCAGCCGCGCGACGGCAACTGGAGTGCCGCGCTGTTCGGTCGCAACATTACGGACACCCGCTACATCACTTCCGGCGTGGGCGACATCGCTTCGTTCGGCACGGTCGAGGTCAACTTCGCGCGCCCGGCCGAATGGGGTGCTTCGTTGAAGTACAAGTTTTAGGATCGCGGCAGTGGCATATGACATCGACAAAGCTGACGTAGCCAGGGTCGCCGACGCCCTCGGGCTCGCGTTGACCGCCGCCGATCTTGATACCTGTTTTGCGCTCGTCGACGGCACGCTCGGCCTGTATCGGGGCCTCGCGTCTCTGCCCCCACCACCGCAATTACCGACATCGGCGCGCAGCTACTCCAAGCCCACCGCGGCCGAAAATCCTTTGAACGCCTGGCATGTCCGCACCGAGTTGAAGGGCGCGACCGACGGCGTTCTCGCGGGGCGCACCGTCGCGATCAAAGACAATATCATGGTCGCCGGACTACCAATGCTGAATGGCGTGGCGACGCTCGGTGAACTCGTCGCCGATATGGATGCGACCGTCATCGGGCGCCTCCTGGATGCGGGCGCCACGATCACCGGCAAGGCGCACTGCGAAGCCTATTGCTTGTCGTGCTCCAGCTTTACCAACGTAACCGGTCCAGTGCTCAATCCATATGACGCCACGCGCGCTGCTGGTGGTTCGTCATCCGGGTCGGCCGCACTCGTTGCGTCTGGGGCCGTGGACATGGCGCTGGGAACTGACCAGGGCGGGTCAGTCCGTATGCCTTCGTCCTATTGCGGCACCTATGGACTGAAACCGACCTTCGGCCTCGTTCCCTACACCGGCGCGATGCCAATGGAGGCATCGGTCGACCATATCGGTCCGATCACAAGGTGTGTGGAAGACAATGCGCGCCTGCTCGAGGTAATCGCCGGATCGGACGCCAGCGATACCCGCCAGGTAAACGCCAACCCACAACCTTATCATGATCTGCTTACTTCCGATGTCTCGGGATTGCGGATCGGCCTACTTCGCGAAGGCTTTGGCCACGCCATCTCTAACCCCAATGTCGACGCGCAGGTGCGGGCTGCGGCGCGTCGCCTTGCTGATCTGGGGGCCGTGGTCGAGGAGGTCAGCGTGCCCGAGCATCTGACGGCACCGTTAGTCTGGTTCCCCCTCGTGACGACGGGCGCGACTTTCGGGCTGCTTTCCGGAGGCGGTTATGGCCTTGCAGGCATTGATCTGCACTCGCACGCTCTGATGCGCGCGCAGGCGGACTGGAAAGCGACAGCACATACGTGGCCGATTACAGTCCAAGTGTTCCTCATGACAGGACTTCTCGCTCGGGAGAAGGGGGCGGATGCTGCATTCGGGTCTGCAGCAAATCTGCGGCGGCCAATGCGTGAAGCGTTCAACCGCGTGCTCGATCAGCACGACCTGATTTTGCTGCCGACAATGCCGTACGTCGCGCCGCCGCTGCCCGGCACCGCACCTGACCCGTTCGAGCAGTTTTCCTACGCAACGCAGGCTGCGGTCAATACGCTGTCATTCAATCTGACGGGCCATCCGGCATTGTCGTTACCCTGCGGAACGGTCGATGGATTGCCAGTAGGACTACAACTCGTTGCACGGCACCACGCCGAACCTGTGCTTTACCGGGCGGCACTCGCGTACCAGAACAACTATGACTGGACCGCTTTGTGACGAGCGCATGGCCCCGCATCCATCCAGCGCCGGTCGGGTCGGAAGGTTAGATGCGACCATCGTCGCGCCAGGAGGCGGAGTGATGACACAAGAGGATGTCATGCTCGCTGCCGATACGGCTCTCGACCTTGATGTATCGAGAAGCGGCGCGAGCCTCGTCCTCCATAACCGCGCTCCTCTGCCGCCTGTCTGGGACAGTAGCTGCCAGGCTCTTGCCCACTGGGCGGCGCTTGCACCCCATGGTGTTGCGCTGGCAGAACGCGATGAGGGCGGCGCTTGGCGCATGCTTACCTACCACGAGCTCGAGCAGGCGACGCGCATTGCTGCCCGACGCCTTCTGCGCCTGGGTTGTTCCCCCGAACGACCGTTGGCGATAGTCGCAGACAATTCGATCGATCATGCGGTTCTCGCGCTCGCCGCGCAGCGGATCGGCAGCCCGGTAGTTCCGATTTCCGTTGCCTATGCCGCCGTGGCTACAGCGTTTGACCGGCTTGACGCCATGATTGCGCTAGTATCCCCCGTAGCGATCTTTTTTGGCAATGTGGTTCGATGCGAAAGGGCGGTCGTGCACGTGGCACGAACATCGCTGGTCATCGTGCCGCCGGGGAATGCATCTCCCGGCACAATCGCGTTCGACAGCATAGAGCTCGCAAGCGAAGCGGAATTAACGGCAGCAGCGGCGCACGTCGGACCGGACACGATCGCACGGCTCATGTTCACGTCCGGCTCTACCGGAAAGCCCAAGGCGGTCATCAACACGCAGCGCATGCTCTGCTCCAATCAGGCGATGCTCCAGGCCGTGTATCCTGTGGTGACCCGTTCGCCGCCGGTACTGGTGGACTGGCTGCCATGGAGCCACACCTTTGGGGCCAACTTCACCTTTAACCTGGCGTTGTTCAACGGCGGTGCACTTTACATCGACGAGGGCAAACCTGTGCCCGCGCTGATCGAAACAACGCTCGCCAACATGCAAGCGATACAGCCGACAATCTGTTTCAACGTACCGGCCGGATATGAGGCAATCGTCAACGCACTGCGGGATAACAAAGCACGAGCTGCCGAGATATTCGAACGGGTCGACTTCGCCTTCTGTGCAGCAGCCGCACTGCCTCAGAACGTCCGCGAGGAGCTGAGCCAGCTTGTCGCGCAAGCTACAGGGCGGAGCCTGCCAATCTATGCGGGATGGGGCTCGACCGAAACGGCACCCTGCTCGACTGCGACATGGTGGAGCACCAGTCGCGCCGACAACATCGGACTGCCGCTCCCCGGCGTCGAGGTCAAGTTAGTCCCTGACGGGAACAAGTTCGAACTGAGAGTACGCGGCCCCAATGTCATGCCGGGCTATTGGCAGGCACCCGATGCCAATGCGGTCGCGTTCGATGCAGACGGCTTCTACCGCATGGGAGACGCAGGACGCCTGATTGATGACGGGTATCCAGAGTATGGCATCGTGTTCGACGGGCGCGTGTCGGAGAATTTTAAGCTGACCAGTGGCACCTGGGTCAACGCCGGCGCGGTCCGCGTCGGCGTCGTCAACGAAGCGCGACCTGTTGGCCAGGATGTCGTGGTGACGGGGTCGAACCGGAATGAGGTCGGTGTGTTGGTATTTGCCAATTTCGCTGCGTGTCGAAAGCTTGTCGGCAGCGGACAAACGATCAGCGACGAAGCGCTCGCCACCCACCCACTCGTTATCGAAGCCGTGCGGAACGCGATTACACGCTACAACGGCGAGGGTCGCGGCAGCAGTGCGCGGGTCGCGCGCTTCCTCATCCTTCCTGACACGCCGAGTATCGACAAGTTCGAGATCACTGACAAGGGTTATCTCAATCAGCGCGCGACGCTCGAAAACCGGATCGAGCAGGTTGAAAGACTATATAATCAGCGTGAGTTTAGTCTTTAGATCGGGCTACAGCACCGCATATTCACGCGCGAGAGTATCGACAATCTGTTGCGTCGTCTCCACACTTCGGGTGTGCCCGATGCCATGGCCCGCGCCCCAGATGTTCTTCCACGCCTTGGTGTCCTGAAGGTTCGAAAAGTCGATCTTTTTGGCTGTTGCGAGCATTTCCGCTTTAAACCCGGCCGCAGTCAGACTCTCGCGCATCCAGTTCGCTGATATACCGGTCACGGCAGACGTCGTGACGATATCGCGCATCTCGGCACGTACGAGCATGGCGCGATTGTCATCGCTGACCAGGCTTTCGCGGGCTGCGATGAAGCGCGTACCCATATAGGCGAAATCCGCGCCAAGCGTCACTGCCGCACGGATCGATCGTCCGGAACCGATCGCTCCACCCAAAATGAGCGGGCCGTCCCAGAAAGCGCGCACTTCCTCAACGAACGCGAAAGCGCTATACTGCCCGGTGTGCCCCCCGGCACCCGACGAGACGAGGATCAGGCCGTCGGCCCCGGCGTCGATGGCCTTCCGCGCTTGATCGGGCGTGACGATGTCGGAAAACACCAGCCCGCCATAGGCATGCACGCGTTCGAGCGGGCGTCGTGGGCTCCCAAGTGCCGTGATGACGATGCGCGGACGATATTGGCAAACAAGGTCGAGTTCGGCATCGAACCGCTCATATGTTGGGTGAACGATCAAGTTGATCGCCCATTGTCCCGAACGTCCTGCCGCATCCAGGTCCGTGGTGATCCGCACCAGCCATTGCTGCAGATCCTCGATCGTTCTTGCGTTCGGTGCCGGGAAAGCGCCGATGACGCCTGCCTTGCCAGCGGCGGTCACAAGTTCGGGGCCGGAAATCAGGAACATTGGGGCGACGAAAACAGGAATGCGTAACGCCGCATTCAACTTTTCAATGACGGCGGAATCAGGCACGAGCGGCCACCATGTCCAGCGCGACGTCGACGATCATGTCTTCCTGGCCGCCCACCATCCTTCGGCGGCCGAGTTCGACGAGGATATCGCGCGTATCGACGCCGTAATCCAACGCGGCTTTCTCCGCATGGCGCAAGAAGCTGGAATACACCCCTGCGTAGCCAAGACTTAGAGTTTCGCGATCAACCCGGACGGGGCGGTCCTGCAACGGCCGAATCAAATCCTCCGCAGCGTCCATCAGTTTGAACAGGTCGCACCCGTGGTTCCATCCCTTACGCTCGGCGGCCGCAATAAAGACTTCGAGCGGTGCATTGCCTGCCCCCGCGCCCATACCGGCAAGGCTTGCATCGACCCGGATCGCGCCGGACTGGACTGCCACCAAAGAGTTGGCGACGCCCAGCGAAAGATTGTGATGCGCGTGAACGCCGCGTTGGGTTTCGGGTTTCAGGGCACGATCATAAGCGATGAAGCGCTCGCGGTAGGCGTCCATATCCATCGCGCCGCCTGAATCGGTGACATAGATGCATGTCGCACCATAGCTTTCCATGAGCTTGGCTTGCGCTGCGAGCGCATCGGGCGCGATCATGTGGCTCATCATGAGGAAGCCGACGGTGTCCATGCCAAGGTCGCAGGCGGCGGCGATATGCTGCTTCGCAACATCGGCCTCTGTACAGTGTGTGGCGACGCGCACCGAACGCACGCCGAGGCGATGGGCTTGTTTCAGGTCGTGGACAGTACCGATACCGGGGATCAGCAAGGTCGTAACGATAGCGTTCCGAACGGCGTCGGCCACCGCTTCGATCCACTCCCAGTCGGTATGGGCACCAAAGCCGTAGTTGAAACTGGAGCCGTTCAGGCCGTCTCCGTGTGAGACTTCGATTGCATCAACCCCGGCTTCGTCCAATGCGCGCGCGATCGCACTGACATGTCCGATGCCATATTGGTGGCGAATGGCGTGCATGCCGTCGCGCAGCGTCACGTCCTGAACATAGAGCTTCGTCGTCATTGGATCGAGCGCCATCACGCACCTCCCCGTTGCGCCCATCCAGCAGCCATCCTTTCGGCGGTGGCCATTGCGGCGGATGTCATAATGTCGAGATTGCCAGCGTAAGCCGGCAAGTAATGCGCCGCACCCTCGACTTCGAGGAATACACTCGTCTTGATCCCTTCGAAGGATCCCAGCCCGGGAATCTTCACAGGATTGTTCGATCCAAAGCGTTCGAACTGCACTTGCTGTTTCAACCGATAGCCCGGCACATACGACTGGACGCTGAGGACGGTGGCGGCGACCGCAGCGGCAATCGCGTCTTCGTCCGCCCCCGACGAAAGGGTCAGCACCGTATCGCGCATCATCATCGGGGGCTCGGCCGGATTGAGGATGATGATCGCCTTACCCTTTGCCGCGCCACCGACCTGCTCAATCCCCCGTGACGTCGTCTCGGTGAACTCGTCGATATTCGCACGCGTACCGGGCCCCGCGCTCTTCGAGGCAATCGAGGCTATGATTTCGGCGTAATGCACCGTCGCGACCGAAGATACGGCGGCAACGATCGGGATGGTCGCCTGGCCGCCGCAAGTAACCATGTTGACATTGGGTGCGTCGAGGTACGCACCGCCGTTGACGACAGGAACGACATACGGCCCAATCGCAGCGGGCGTGAGATCAATCATCCGCTTGCCTGCGCCCGTGACGATAGCGCTATGGCGCTCGTGCGCACCTGCCGAGGTCGCGTCGAATACGATGGCGATTTCGGGCCAGACCGCCAGTTTCTGCAGTCCTTCAATGCCCTCATGCGTCGTTGGAATGCCGAGACGCGCGGCGCGGGCAAGACCGTCCGATGCGGGGTCGATGCCGACCATCGCGGCCATTTCGAGCCGATCAGCGTGGCGCATGATCTTGATCATCAAGTCGGTGCCGATGTTGCCCGAACCGATGACGGCGCATTTCAGTTTTGCCATCGACATCATCCGTAAGTGAAGGACACGGCCCCAAGGCCGCCGATTTTTGCAACGATGTGATCGCCCGGCTTTACCGCAACCATCGGACCAAGCGCGCCCGTCAACACCAGATCTCCGGCCCGTAGTGGCTCACCGGCCGCAGCGAGTGTCCGCGCCAGCCATGCCGCAGCCTCAAGAGGATGACCGAGGCAAGCCGCCCCGGCACCGAGCGACGCCAGCTGGCCATTAACCTCGAGGGCCATCCCGCAGGTGTAGAGATCGAGGCCGTCGAGCAGTTTCGCGGTCGATCCGAGCACATAAAATGCCGACGATCCGTTATCGGCGACCGTATCGCCGAATGTGATCTTCCAGTCCGAAATCCGGCTATCGACGATTTCGATGGCTGCGTAGGCATGTGCGGTTACGGCGGCGACGTCGCGGGCGGTGGTGTCGTGCTTCGGCAAATCGCCCGCCAGGATAATCGCTATCTCGGCTTCCACTTTTGGCTGCAGCACTTTCGCCGGATCCAGTTTCCCACCGTCCGGGATCGCCATATCGGCAAAAAGGACACCAAAATCGGGCTGATCGACGCCCAGTTGCGCCTGGACTGCTTTCGCGGTCAAGCCGACCTTGCGTCCGACGATTTGGCGACCTGCCGCAACCCAATGACGCGTGTTAATCGCCTGGATCGCGTATGCGGCGGACTCATCGGTTGGCTCAAGGGCGTCGCGCAAAGGATCGACTGCAGGGCCTGAATATGCATCGCGCAATCTTTGTGCTGCAGTTTCCAGTGACGTTCTCACTGATTGGCCTCACTCTTGCCGGAGCGAGGCGGGCGCTGATAAACATGCCCCCAGGCCGAGTTGGTGTCATGCGTCAGGACGTGCCACGACTCGTCGTCGACCTCGAGGCCGCCCCAGCCAAATTCGAGGTCGAAGCCCGACGGCGTCATCGGATAGAAACTCAGCATTTCATCATTTGCATGACGCCCGAGTGTGAATGTCAGATGCCGACCCGCCTTCACACAGCGATCAAGTGCGCGCCCGACGTCGTCGATCGACTGCGTCTCGACCATCAGGTGAACAATTTTCTTTGCAATCGGCACGGGCGCCAATGCCAGCGAATGATGCCGAGCGTTGCAGCGAAGAAAGCTGATTTCGAGTGGCCGACCGGGAACGACCTCGGTGTCGATGTGGTCGGATAAGCGAAAGCCGAGGATGTCGGTGAAGAACCCCATCATTGCCGGCTTGTCGCGGCAGCTCAGGACGACATGGCCGAGACCCTGCCGCCCGGTCTTGAAGCGCGTTCCGACCAAACTCACGAACGGGTCGTTGGTTTTTTGAAGCGGCCCATAAAAGGCTTCATGCGAGTTACCCTCCGGGTCGGCAAAGCGGATTAGGGCACGGACGCGCCGGTCTAAGGCAAGCGATGCATCGCCCCTTTCGACTGGCACACCCGACTCGTGGAGACCGAGCGCCAGCGCGTCGAGTGCTGCAGCATCGCGCACCTCCCAACCCATGTAGAAGAGGTCGTCGCGGTCACCCGGATGTAATCTGATCCGGGTCGCATAAGCATCGAGGCGCAAGTCGATGGTCGCATCCGACCGGTCAGCCCACTGCAGGCCGAGTTCATCGCGCGCAAACGCCTGCCACGCGGCCATGTCCGAGATCTCCAGCCCGATGTAACCAAGCGCTTCGATCTCGGATTTCACAGCGATGCATCCAGATGGCGACGTGTGAGCGCCAAAAAATGTTCGAACCGCTCGGCCTGCACCCAATGGCCGCATTGTCCGAACATGTGAAATTCAGCATTCGGTAGCGTACTTCCGAGCAGAATGCCCATCTCGACGGGGATTACCCGGTCCTCGCGACCATGCAGCACAAGTGCGGGGTGAGTGATGCCGGCAACAACCTTTTCGGGCATGCCCGACAACATCGTGTCGCCATCCTCGTTGGGTTTAGCGAGCAGCTTGCGTAACCCCTCTTGCGCGCCGGGAATCAGACTGGCCTTATACCGATCTTCGACGAGTTCATCGGTGATGACGGCGGGATCGTGAGGGAAGTGTGCCATCGTCGCGCGCATTGCCTCGCGACTGGGCGTGTAATCCCACCCGGCACGAAGTCCGGGCGTCATTGCAAACTTGTCGCACGGCGTGCCCATGAAAATGAGGCGGTCGAACCTGTCGGGGAAACGCGCCGCAGCCGCCAGCGCAAGCGAACCCCCGAAGCTATTGCCCACGACACTGGCCTTCGCGATGCCCAGCGCGTCCAGCAAGGCCACAAGATGCCGTACCCAGAGCTTGATGTCGTACGTCAGAGCAGCATTGCGTTCGGTATACCCGAAACCTGCCATGTCGGGGGCGATGACCCGGAAATTGTCCGCGAACGCGGGGATAACGCGCTTCCAGTTTGTCCATGCCGAAACGCCGGGACCCGAGCCGTGAAGCAGAAGCAAAGGCGCACCCGTGCCCGCCTCATGATAATTCGTCGCGAGGTCGAGCGCCCTGATGGACTTGCCACGCCCCGCTTCGTCTCCAGCCTTCATAACTGCTCCTGCTTGTCAGCCCATCCGTGGCGCCGACCGGCCTTGAAGTCAATACGGTAGCGTATGTTAATCGGTCGATCGTAAAGGAACGAGAGCGGGCTACTCGCCGTCACCTCACCTAGATCGAAATTGTGAGACCGCCGTCTGACCGGAACATGGCCCCTGTGATGTAGGCACTTTCTGAACGCGCCGCCAAAAGCACGTAGAGTGAGGTGTGATCGTCGGGAACAGAAACGCGCCCGAGCAGTATATGGTCGGTCATGACCGCCATCCGCGCGGGGTCGGCATTCATTTCGCGATTTTGCTGCCCAAGTGCGTTGGGGCCCGAGATGGCCGTGTCCGTGGCACCGGGCGCAACGCCATTTACGCGGACTTCGGGCGCGAACTCTTTGGCCAGTTGCATGACAAGGCCCCGGAGCGCGAATTTCGAGGCCGTATAGAGCGCGCCCCCGCCCCCCGCCAGAAACGAAGCGTTCGAACCTGTTGCGATAATGGCGCCACCGCTCGCCCTGAGCGCGGTCAAACTTGCCCGCGCCCCATAGATTGCGGCTAGCAGGTTCACGCCAAAAACCTCGTCAAAGGCTGCCTTGATCTCGTCGGGCGCTTGTTTTTCCAGGCGCTTGTGAAAATCCCAGAGGCCCGCGTTGGCAACATAGACATCAAGCCCGCCCCACTGATCGACCGATGCCGCGACCGCCCGCTCGGCGGTGTCGAACGATGCCACGTCGCCGCAGACGACGACCGCACCTTCGTCCTCGAGCGAGGCGCGATCAGCCTCTTTGCGGACTACCGCGACAACGTAAGCACCCTCGGCCAGATATCGGCGAACCACCGCCCGGCCGATTCCCGAGCCGCTTCCTGTTACGACTGCGCGATATCCTTTTAGCCGCGCCATCAGAAGAACGCCGTCAGATTCTTGGTCAGAAGGACCGATTGCGGCAGCTCGATCATTCGGCGCGCGATCAAGAACGCGTCTTCATTAACACGCAGCAGATCGCGCCGGCGTCCGAAAAGCGTCGCGTCATCGTGTTCCGATCTGTTGCGGTACTGAATGAAGGTGGAATGCACCTCGAACTCGCCCTCGATCGGCGTCAGGAACGCTTCGATGTTGCTCACGACATAGACGTGGCGGGTCGGCGGATCCTCGGTCCATGCCAGTTTCGAGGTCAAACGCCCGATACGTACGGCAATGTCTGCTTTGCATTCGTCGAACAACGCCATGTTCTCGGGCGCGTACTCCGGCCGCTTGTCGCGCCGGAACCGATTTTCTCGCAATGGCATCCAGTAGAACAAGTCGTCGGCAAGAAGTTTGTACCACTCCTCGTGGCACTCGTTATCGAGAAGTCGCGCCTCGCGATTATAGAAACGTTCAATCCGTCGCAGGACGTCGTTGTCGACGTCACGCCCCTCACCGCCCATGCTCAGCAGCTGGATGGCGGCATCCCGAGCTTGCGCAGACGTTAGCGAGGGATAGGTCGCGTAATCGGGCTTGGCATTCGGCGGGCTCATTCCGCGTCACTCAAGTTGTGCCGGGTTCGATCAAGCGTGATCGAATCCCAGCTGTCGGCATCCATCATTTCCGCCCAGCGTCGGTAGAAATGACGTTGATTGGCATCCGACAATTGTCCTGCCGTGACTGTCCCGGGCAGGCCTTCGGGTGCCGGGCCAGCATCGGGCGCCATCGCATAGCAGAGCCGTTGGTTGCGCGTGACCCAGCCAGCGTTGGCAGTCGTCGAGTGCTCCCAGTTTTCGCCATCATCCATCTCGAGTAGTCCCGATGGTGAGAACGTCCGCATGGAACCGCGACGAAGCCGGTCCTTGATATCGTCGGGCATGCCCTTCGGGACCAGCGTCCAGGCGCTTATTTCGGTATGCAAAGGTCCTTTCGGCTGAAACGTGCGAAAGGTGAAATAGCCGGGAAGAAACGAGAAGTTAGGAAAAACTGTTGCCGAGGCGACGGACCCCCACATCCGCGCGCGAAACTTGCCCAGCCGAGAAGTGATGGCGGCCTCGCGAGACCGCATGTAGCGCAGAAGCTCGCGGTCGCCGATCGTGGCGGCATTTCCCAGAAAACTGTCGTTGAATTCCCAGCCATGGCCGTTGACTGAAACCTGGTAGCTCCCTTCGTTGTCGACTTTTACACCCCCGTGGCGACCCAAGGTTGGTTCCGACCCGCCGAGATGAGTCCAGAGGGCATGGTATATATCGCCTGCAAAATTGTCGGCTGGAAACTTCCAGTTGCACTTCATTACAGATCGTGTTGCACCGCCGGGCAGGAATTCGGTACCGCCTTCCTCGACGTCGAGGACTGCATCTAGATACCAGCGAAAATCACCGAGCCAGTCGGCGAGCGACGGAGCCTCCTGACAGAATGTAGCAAAGACCAAGCCCTTATAGCTTTCCACGCGTGCGCACTTCAGCCCCCAATCCTCCATGCGAAAGCCAGGCGTGGACTTGTAGAGACCCATCTTGGGCATCTTTTTGAGAGTGCCGTCGAGACCGAACGCCCACCCGTGATAGTTGCATGTAAACTGCCGACCTTGCCCGCTGTCAGCAAAGCAAACACGGTTGCCACGATGCGGACACGAGTTCAAAAAGACGTTTATGCCATCAGCCCCGCGCGAGACGATGACGGCATCCTCCGCCATGTAAGTCGTTACGAAGCTGCCGACCTCTTGAACTTGGCTTTCGTGGGCGACGAACAACCACGAACGCCCGAAAACGCGCTCGAGTTCTAGATTATAGATATCCAAGTCCCAGAATATACGGCGATCAACCGTTCCGAAGGTCGAATCAATAAGCTCCGCAGCTATGAAACTCATCATTTTTCTCCATCCGCACCCGTATGTTTATCTTTGCGCTCTGTCTAGAGGCCACTTCTAAAAATACTCCTTCCCGCTGCGGCGTAAACCTGATTCAGATGATGTGAGGCGTCGGCGGGAGCATGTCATGGGTCAGCCCGGTTTTTTCGATTTGTCACGGCGCTACGAAGGGCTCGATGCCAAGAGTGATCCGTTGGTGGCGATCCTGGCGGCGGTGCCGTTTGAGCTGTTCCGGCCCAGGCTGAAGGCGGCGCTGGTGGCGGGCGGTTTGCGGACGGCGGATGCCCAGCGCAAGAGTGCCGCCGGGCGCAAGCCGT